>ERZ1034998.12-NODE-12-length-147308-cov-13.682363_pt1 | contig 147308 bp, 92 predicted proteins | sample MGYA00520621_ERZ1034998 | MGnify/ENA primary metagenome ERZ1034998 (study PRJEB33766, sample SAMN09781748) | gut metagenome | biome: gut microbiome | host: Homo sapiens | place: Madagascar | study: EMG produced TPA metagenomics assembly of the PRJNA485056 data... | reverse complement strand
CTTCGGATGCTCATTGGTTCAGAATGGTAGGGATAGCGGGCTCCGGCGAGTATAGATCCTGACGCCTGTTATTTTTTGTGTGCTGCGGAATGGGTAAAATTTACCATTCTGTCCCAATTGGCCGGTAGAAGTTGCAGTCAGTCACAGAATACCTCTTACCGTGCAGACAATCTTACCGTCGGCATCAATGATGTATGACAGGACCTCATCCGTCTTGTCATCATCCTTATACAGAACGAATCCCTTGCTGTCGCTGAATGGGACACCGAGGAACCACATGAGAATCATGCTTTCAGAACCGAAACTTGCCGTTTGTCTTCACCTGCTCATACTCGTTCCAGATCTCATGCCTTTAAGCCGGACGATACTCCTTCCAATGCGAACCGTTTCTCAGAAAATAACCTCCGTCATATGAGTAGAGGCCGGTCTGGCCGAATGCTGGAATCAATGTCGAGAGCAATGTCAGTACGCTCGCCAGAGGAAATCGCACGGCTTTAGAAACTCAGTCCCATTCCGACGACCAATGAGCGTGGAAGAGAGGGGCCGTAGATGTATCCGGAGTCACGCAATTTTCCCTTGTCAAAGTCTTTCTGATAGGCATTGAAAATATTCTTGACACCGGCGTGGAGATTGATGCGGCAGGATTTCATGACATTGAATTCGTAACTTATCTTGCAGCTCATATCCCAGAAGGATGGGGTGTTGACAGCTACATCGACATCTGTTCCGCTTCCCGTGAGATGCTGTGTCAGCATTGACCCTGTGTATGTGCCGGACAGGTCAATGTCGAAGTTTTTGAAAGGAGAGCAGCATGCCACCATATAGCCGTAGGTGTCCGGTGAACGGAACATTTTGCTGACTGGAGCCACATTCTCGTCATCGCTCCATGCCTGAGCTTCATCATAACGGCTTCGCTGTATGGTCAGGCCTCCTTGCAGGCTGAAAATCTTGGAGACTGCCAGTTTGCCTTCCATTGTACAGCCATAGACTTTTGCGCCGGAACCGTTGTATCTCTCCATGATTGTGCCCTTTCCGCCGTCGGTCTTGTTTCCTGTCTGTCTAAGAGAGTAGGTGTCCTTCAGGATGGTTAAGAATCCCTCAGCCATAAGATTTATGGAGACATTGTCCAAGGAGAGATACCAGTCTGCAGAGGTGCTGAACGAGTGGGACTTCTCCTCCTTGCGGTTGTCGGCAAGCCTGATTCTTATTCTGTCTCCTCCGGCTACTGCAACATGCAGATCTTCGTCAAACGCCTGTGGCGCACGGAAACCTTTGGCATAGATGGCACGGAAACTCAGATCACGGAACGGACTGTAGCGGATATTGACCCTTGGCGAGAATATCGGCCTGCTGATGAGATTATGTTTGTCAATACGGAAACCACCAAGAATTCCCCAGTGTTCGTTCTTCCATTCGTTCTGGAGATAAGCGCCGAGGATATTTATCTTCTGGGCCGTTTTATAGTCATATCCGAGTGAGATGTCATTCAGATTGTCGAAACTGTACTCCAGGCCTGCCGTGAGTTGTGCCGGCATGAAAAACAGGCGGTTGAACTTGTACGAATACTGTCCTCCGCCGACGGCAGTGAAGTCAGTCGTCTTTCCATACGCATTCGGGTCCATTCCGGTTCCGTAGTAGCTGTTTCTGTGTATGTGCTGCGCGGAAACATAAATATTCCAGATATGCCTGCCATCCTGGCTCTGTCCGTCATAACTGATGGAACCGCTGTTGTTTATATGCTCGGTCTGCTCAGCAATAAGTGCCTCATGTGCAGGTCTGTCCAGACGGTCACCTCCGCGTCTGTACTCCTTTACACCATGATATTCGAATTTAAGTTTCGAGAAAGGATTAATCCTGAGATGTCCTCTCGTGCCGACAGTGATGGTGTTGAGGGAGGGGATTTCTGTAAATCCGTCTTTGTCAGCGTCATAGCCGTCTCTCGAGCGTCTCTGTCCAAATACGAACAGGCCGCCTCTTCCGTCGTCTGTGACCATGGAAGCATTTATGCTGGTATTGTTGTCCAATGCGCCGCTCATGCCTATGGAAGTGAGTTCGTGGCTTATTCCGGCACTGGACCTCATGGCTTCTTTTGTGATGATATTGATCGTTCCTCCTATTGCTGAAGCTCCGAACAGGGCTGAGCCGCCTCCACGCACCACTTCCACGCGGTCAATCATTGACGCTGGTAGTTGCTCCAATCCATAAACGCCCGCAAGCGCTGAGAAAATCGGTCTGGAGTCAATGAGAATCTGCGAATAGTGTCCGTCGAGTCCGTTGATTCTTGCCTGCGTGAAACCGCAGTTCTGGCAGTCGTTCTCGATCCGGACTCCCGGCTGGAACGTGAGTCCTTCCGCCAGGGTAGGCGAGGATGTTGTAGCGAATATGCGGCTGTCTATGACATTGACAAGAGTCGGTGCCATCTTTCTGGATGTGCGGTTTCGGGTGGCGCTGACTACGACTCCGTCGAGGGAGAGCGGTTCCTCTTCTAGGCTGAAATTCACCTCGTATGACTTTCCAGCTTCGATGTCGAGTGAGACTTTTGCGTCTTTGTACCCCACGAATGATGCTATGATGTCGTGTTTTCCGACAGGGAGGTTCCTGATGGCATAATGTCCTGAGGATGAGGTCTGTATCCCGAGCTGTGTGCCACCGACCATTACTGTGACATAGGGGAGGTGTTCGCCTGTCTTCGCGTCAATGACATGACCTGAGATGCTCGCGTCTGATTGTTTGTTCTGTGCATTTGTCTGTACGCTAAAGCACACAGCGAATGTGGCCACTATGAGGGTGATTAAAATATGTATTGATTTCATGGATTCTGTATCGTTTATGTATGAATGACATTGCACATAACCTGAAAAAAAAAGGTTATGCGTTTCATTTTCCAATAATGTTTGGAATGTGTTGTGGTTATAACGACACAGGAGGATCCCTCAGTCCGAGGACATGGTGAAAAACCGTCTGGACGACTTCTGGTAATGCCTGCACAGGAATGAACGAGAAACTCGGACTTTCCGCAGTGATTAATTCTGCATGACCGCTATTCAGATAGATGTTTGCAGAGATAATCTGCAGGAACTGGATCTCAGAGGCGCTGTGGCTGTGGGCTTTTCCGCTCCATGGATGTGAATGCACGATACGTCCATCAGGTCCCTCATGGACATGGGGGAATAGGTTGGTCGATGCAAAAAAGAATGCAAACAACACAAGCGCCAATGCGCTCTTGTATTTGAGATGACGTATCAAGCTGCCGCGAATTTAGTGATTAAAAATGAAACGGCAAGACCTCCGTCGTGTATCCCTTTGCGAATTTAAGCAAATCAGTTAACTTTGTTCGAGTCCGGATAACATGTCGGATATTGAAAGATGGAAAGAGGAAATTTTGAATTGGATGTAGCCAGATTCATTGTGGAGAAAACGGATATGAGTCTGTTTCTCACTGGCAAGGCGGGGACAGGCAAGACCACGTTCCTTCGGGAGGTGGTGCGCTATACTAAAAAGAAATGTATCGTGCTGGCTCCCACCGGAATAGCCGCTGTCAATGCCGGGGCAATGACCATACACTCCTTCTTTCAGTTCGGTCTCGGACCCTTCGTGCAGGGAGTCATTGAACCGAAATCTGATTTCAGGATCAACAAGTCTAAATTGGAACTGATACGCCATCTCCAGTTGCTGATAATCGATGAGGTGTCAATGGTCAGGGCGGATCTGATGGACCATATTGACGTGGAACTCAGGCGCATCCGACGCAACAGCAAGCCGTTCGGCGGGGTTCAGCTCCTAATGATCGGCGACCTGCAGCAGCTCCCGCCTATTGCCCACGGCGGAGAAGATGAACTTTTGAGACAATATTACAAGACATTGTATTTCTTCAGCAGCGCGGCGCTCAAAAGCATGAAATACAGCTGTATAGAGTTGAAGAACGTCTATCGCCAGACTGACAGGCATTTCATCGGCATACTGAACCATGCCAGGAATTGCACATTGACCAGTCAGGACATTTCTGACCTCAATGCCCGTTATATTCACGGTTTTTCGCCTAAGCCGGAAGATGGCTATATCAGACTGATGACGCATAACAGGCAGGTGGATTATGTCAATGAAACTGAATTGGAAAAGCTTGACAGTAAACCATATACGTTTGTGGCCGCTGTGACAGGCACGTTTCCCGAGGAGTCATATCCGACGGCAGACAGCCTGACATTGAAAAAAGGTGCGCAGGTGATGTTCATCAAGAATGATCCGGAACGGCGTTTCATCAACGGAACGCTCGGGGAGGTCAAGAGCATTGACAAGAACAGCATTGCCGTAAGGCTGGCAGAATCGGGGACGGTAATCGATGTCGAGCCGATGGAATGGCAGAATATCCGATACCAGTTCGACGAGGAGAGTAAAGAGATATCATCCAAGCAGATAGGACGCTTCAAACAGTATCCGCTGAAGGCTGCGTGGGCTATAACCGTGCACAAGAGTCAGGGTCTTACGTTCGACAAGGCCATCATCGATGTGCACGCCGCATTTTCTCCGGGCCAGGCTTATGTGGCGCTGAGCCGTTGCCGTACATTGGACGGGCTGGTCCTGAGTTCGCCGGTTTCCGCATCCGTTTTCATGAGGGACAATGCCGTGGATGTGTATATGAACTACATCTCCAGACCCGTAGAAGAGCTCGCTTTCTCCTCTTGCTATGAGTATTTCGAGTACGAGAAAAAGCTTGAGCCAGAAGAGGTTGCGCCGGTGAAAAAGGTCAAGGTCAATAAAGAAAAACCTAAAAAGGAGAAAAAAGAGGAACTCTGCGATGACACCGGCAAAGAACTGAGCACCTTTGAATATTCGTATTGGCTTTATAACCAAGGCAATACAGTGGAGCAGATTGCTGAAAAGCGTGGACTTAATCAGAGTACGATAGAAGGTCATCTGGCACGCTACGTGGCTTCCGGAGACATTGATGTCCACGAGTTTGTAGATGGCGATACATTGCAGAAGGTCGAAGCATATTGCATGGAACATCCCGAGGAAAAAGCATTGAAACCTATTTTCGAGCATTTCGACGCAAAGATTCCGTACGGTGTCCTGCGCATGGCCATTGCCGCTATCAGGAAAGAAATTTAAATGTACAATAGACCTACTGACGCTCCGGTGATCAGGGTTGGAGACAGCTCTATCTGAGTGGTGCTGCGCTCTCCGGATGAGATGCATTCGAACAGGAGCTTTGTGGCAAGTTTGCCCATTTCTTCGGTGGGTTGTCCAATGCGTGTAATCGCCGGGGTCATGTAGTCCATATAGATATTATTGTCGAACGCTACCAATGAAATATCTTCGGGTATTTTCAATCCTGCCTCACGGATTGCCCGGAATGCTCCGAGCATTATGGTATTGCTCAGGGCAAAAATTGCTGTCGGCCTGTCTGTCTTGTTCAGAAGAAGCTTGGTTTCCAGATAACCGTTTTGGATCGAAAAATCATTGCCCACTACCAGAGCCTTGTCTTTGATGCCGGCCTTGTCCAATGCAGCCAAGTATCCTGCCACGCGCTTCTTGTTCGGTAGGGAATTGACCACTCCTTGGATGCACGCTATGTTGGTATGCCCATTCATTATCAATAAGTTGACAGCATCGATACCTCCCAGGTAATTGTTTGTGGTGATGTACGGAAGCATTGAATTTGAGAAATAACGGTCAATGAGAATTACCGGGATGAATTTCCTGTTGATTTCCTCGAACAGTGACGGGTCGTCGCCGCACGGAACCGCAATGATGCCGTCCACTTGTCTGGACATCAGGGAGGAAATGCCGTCTTTTTCCAGTTCCGGGCTTTCTGCAGAGTCCAGGACGATAGTGGTGTAGTTCCTGTGCCGGGCTTCCTCGATTACTGAACTTGCAATGTCGGCAAAGTAAGGGTTCGCTACGGAAGGCAGCATCAGGCCGATGGTGTTTGTGCGGTTTGTCCTGAGATTTTGCGCAACAAGATTTGGAAAATAATTGTTTTCCCTGGCTGCTGTCAAGATTTTTTCTCTGGTCTCAGGACTGATTCTATGCTGGTCAGCCTTCCCGCTGAGAACTCTGGATATGGTCGTTATTGAAAATCCGGTCTTTGCCGCAAGGCCTGCAAGTGTTTCTTTCATATTGGAATCTTTTTTAGTGCTTGGCGCAAATATATGAAAATATAGCGCAATATTGAATCGTTTTTGCGCAGGAAATTTGCGAAAGTAAGGCAAAAAAGTAGCGAAAATGCGATTTTTCTTTGCGCAATGCCCGTATATTTGCTAAAACGATTGCGCATAATGACAATGCTGCACTACGTTCAAGTATCACATTATTAATGACACAACTGATGACAAGTAAAAAGATTCTGGTAATCGGAAGCAGCAATACCGACATGTCAGTGAAATCAATCAAACTTCCAAAGCCCGGAGAGACGGTACTGGGAGATGACTTTCGCATGGGCCCCGGAGGAAAGGGTGCCAATCAGGCGGTTGCTGCCAGAAGATTAGGTGGAGACGTATCCTTCATATGTAAGCTGGGCAAGGATATGTTCGGTGAAAAAGCATTGGAACATTACCGCTCATGCGGCCTGGATGTCTCGCGCATCCTTTACTCCGACAAACCCTCCGGAATAGCATTGATAACAGTCGATTCGCTCGCAGAGAACTCTATAGTCGTGGCATCCGGTGCCAATGCGGACATCACTCCAAAAGACATCGACGCTTCTGCAGATATCATAAGGAGCGCCGGGATGCTCCTTCTCCAATTGGAAATTCCAATGGCGGCCGTAGTGCGTGCCGCCGAAATCGCCCATGAGTCCGGCGTGAGAGTAGTCCTCAACCCGGCTCCCGCCACGAAACTCCCCGAGGAACTTCTGCGGTGTGTCTCGATATTGATACCTAATGAAACTGAGGCATCTGCCATCTCTGGCATTGACATAACTGATCTCAAGACAGCCGGTAAGGCGGCTAATCTGTTGAAGAGTAAAGGTGTCCGCGAGATTATTATCACAATGGGCTCCCGGGGTTCAGTTGTCTGTGACGGAGAGACTACCTTTATTCCGGCCAGGAAGGTCAATGCCGTGGACACGACTGCGGCTGGGGATACGTTCTGCGGCGGCGTCTGCGTGGCATTGTCCGAAGGGAAGGATATTTATGATGCAGTCCGTTTTGCTACAGTTGCTTCTTCTATCGCCGTCCAGCGTCCCGGGGCACAGGATTCAGTTCCGTCAAGACAGGAAGTGGATTATATAATGAATAACAATTAATATTTACTGCTATGTTTATCGTCAACAGTTATTCCCTTGCTGTGGTTTTCTGCTTCATCACCATGATGTGCTGGGGCTCGTGGGGAAATACACAGAAATTGGCATCCAAGAGTTGGAGATATGAACTCTTCTACTGGGATTACGTAATCGGTATGTTGCTTTTCTCGCTTGTCATATCGTTTACTATGGGAAGTTTCGGTCAGGAGGGTCGCCCGTTCCTCGAGGACCTCGCTCAGGTCAAGATGTCCAATGTCTTGAGCGTAATCATCGGAGGCGTGATTTTCAATGCTTCCAATATCCTGCTTTCCGCATCGACGTCCATCGCCGGCTTGTCTGTGGCGTTCCCGCTCGGAGTAGGATTGTCCCTAGTCTTGGGAGTTATAATAAATTATATAGGTGCGCCTAAGGGTGATCCGGTGGTTCTGTTCATCGGTGTCGCACTCATCGTGGTAGCCATCATCTGTAACGGTATTGCATCAGGAAAAGTCCAGAAGTCATCTGACGAAGACAAGGCAGCCAGCCGTAAAGGCATCATGCTGGCAATCGTAGCCGGCGTGCTGATGTCCCTGTTCTACAGATTTGTGGCCAAGGCTATGGATCTCAATGATTTCGCGCATCCTGCAGAAGGAATGCTCACCCCATATAGCGCTATCTTCATCTTCAGCGTGGGCGTGTTCCTCAGCAACTTCATTTTCAATACATTCGTGATGCGTCACCCGTTTGTGGGCGAGCCTGTTTCCTACAAGGCATATTTCAGCGGCTCACTTAAAACTCATCTCGTAGGTGTTCTCGGCGGTGCTATCTGGTGTCTCGGTACAGCGTTCAGCTACATCGCTTCAGGCAAGGCCGGAGCAGCCGTATCCTACGCATTGGGCCAGGGCGCTCCTATGATTGCAGCGATTTGGGGTGTGTTCATCTGGAAAGAATTCAAAGGCGGCTCCAAGAGTGTTTACGGACTGCTCTCCGTCATGTTCCTGTTCTTCATAGCCGGCCTCGGCTGCATAATAGTTTCAGGAGGAAACTGATGTCGGGTACAATTAAGAGATATATTCATCAAATAAAATAAGAACTGTATGAGGAAATTATTACTCATGTTACTAAGCTTCACAATGGTTTCATTGATAGCTATAGGACAATCGCGGACAGCGTTTGATTTATCAGGAAAGGTAATTGCAAACCGCGATGGCGATCCGGTTGTAGGCGCTTTCGTATATGTAGAAGGCAGTAAGAATGCTACTTCTACAGACAATGTGGGACACTTTTCAATAAAAGTTCTGCCTTCTCAAAAAATTATTGTCTCAATGATTGGTTTCAAGAACAAAACCATAGTTGTCGGCAATCAAAACAACATTGAAATAGCACTTGACGAAGACAACTATCTGGATGAAGTGGTAGTAGTGGGTTATGGTACACAGAGAAGAAAAGACCTCGTCGGAGCTGTTGAGCAAATCAAGGGCGAAACCCTGAATACTAGAGCCAATTCCGGTGCCGTACGCGCTTTACAAGGTCAGATACCAGGATTGACATTGGAATTTCGTGATGGAAAACCTAATCATTCGGCATCATTGAATGTTCGTGGAGCTACTCAAAGTATCGGTTCAGGCGGTTCTACATTGGTACTTGTCGATGGTGTCGAGAGCGGCCTTGACAATGTCATTCCTGAAGACATCGAAACCATTACCGTTCTTAAAGATGCCTCTTCATGTGCAATATATGGTGCACGAGGAGCATTCGGAGTCATACTCGTGACGACCAAGAGCCCTTCGGCTGGCAAAGCCGTCGTAAAATATAACGGTTCAGTCAGTATCTTGTCCAATACCGTCAAGTATGATTATGTTACGGATCCCGTATATTGGACAGAGCAGGCTCTGGCCAGCTACGAAGGTTGCTATGGCACAACTCCAACCGGATTCAACAACTTGTTCCCATATTCGGATTCATGGTTTAGAGAACTCAAGAAGAGATATCTTGACCCTACATATGAATACTATCACGAATCCGTAGGTGTCGGGAGTGATGGAAAATATCAGTATTATGGAAATACGGACTGGTTTAGGCTTCTGTATAAGGACCACACCTACAATACTCAGCATGATTTGAACGTAAGTGGGGGCTCCGATAAGGTCAGATATTCTGTATCCGGTAGATTTTTTGATCAGAAAGGAATATACAATACTGATTATGACCACTATTGGAAAGCAAATGTTCATGCAAAGGTTGTCGCAAATGTCAAGAAGTGGTGGACAATGGAGAATGATCTCAATTTTTATAGGACATACTACAAACAGCCGGTCTTATTCCAAATTGAACAGAATGTAAAAGGCCAGATTGAACATCAGGCCTATCCGATGACTGTCCCATATAATCCTGACGGAAGTTTTACTGATGCCGCTGTATGCGTGGGTTATTCCGCATTCAAGACGGGATTAAGCTACCAATTGGATGAAGCGTTCAAACTTGGTGAAACTTTTACCAATACTTTCCATATCGTCAAGGATGTTCTTGATTTCAAGACATCATTGTCATATGCTTTCAATCAGTCAACTAGAAATAGAAAAACGAATATCTACTCCTTCAAGAATGGCCCGAATATAGAATCTTCGCGTCCGTCATGGGATTCATATGAGGAGTTGTGGACGCGTCAGGAATATATCAAGGAAGAAGGTTTCTTTACCTTTACTCCAAGACTTAAGCCTGTGCATACTTTCAAATTGACCGCTGGCTATAACATTGAGTCCCTAAAGAAACATGGAACGGTGGGGTTGGAGAGAAATCTCATCCGCGAAGATAAAGCCAATTTCAATTTGACGGAAGCCGACGTGTATTACCTGAATGATTACGGCAGTCTCGATTGGTCATTTATAGGTTTTTTTGGCAGAGTCAATTATAATTTGAAAGACAGATACTTGTTCGAAGCAAGTGCCCGTTACGATGGCTCTTCCAAGTTCCCTGCGAACTCAAGATGGGGAGTGTTCCCTTCGGCGTCATTTGGCTATAGACTGTCAGAGGAAAAATTCATGACTTGGGCAAAACCATGGTTGACGAACATGAAGTTTCGCCTCTCGGCAGGTACTCTTGGAAATGGGGCAGTTGCAGCATATGCATATACCCAGAATATGTCAATCAGTCAGTCAACTGTGTACATCGACGGAAAGAAGGTCAATACTACAAGCGCGCCAGCTCCAATTCCTGATGGGCTGACTTGGGAAAAGGCTACCACCTACGATGTTGGCTTGGATATGGATTTTCTGGATGGAAGATTGTCGTTTGTCGGAGATTTGTATAAAAAGAAAACCGTGGATATGTTTACGGTAGGAAAGACTCTCCCTGCGGTATATGGCAACAACGCCCCAAAAGGCAATTATGCTGATATGACAACCAATGGTTGGGAACTCAGTCTTGGCTGGAGAGATACATTCAAGGCAGGTTCGAAGAATTTCTCATATGGCATAAAAGCAATGTTATGGGATAGCAGATCCTTTATAGACAAGTATAATAATGAGACAAAGTTATTGACAGACTACTACGAAGGTATGGAACTTGGTGAAATCTGGGGTATGCATGTAGTCGGCTTGTTTGAAAGCGATGCAGAGGTTGCCTCATGGGCGGATCAAAGTACCTTTTTCACGCAAAACAGACGTGGCAACAAATTCGAACCTGGAGATTTGAAATTCGAGGATGCAAATGAAGATAATTTCATCAATTATGGTAAAAACACAAAGGATGATCCGGGAGATATGAAGATTATCGGTAATACCAACCCGAGATATTGTTATGGTATCAATCTCAATGCATCGTGGAACGGTATTGGTCTCAGTGTATTTTTCCAAGGTGTCGGAAAACGTGATTGGTATCCAAGTGTAAACTCCGGTATGTTCTGGGGAAAATACGCCAGGCCATATTCAATGATGCCTAAATCGCAAATTGGAAATCAATGGACAAAAGAGGATCCTGATCCCGATGCTTTCTGGCCTAAGATTTCTTCATACATGGCAACAGATAAAAAGGTGACATTGACTAAGGTTCCAAATGACAGATTCCTTGTGAATGCTGCTTATTGCAGATTGAAGAACATTACTCTTGACTATACCTTCCCGAAGAAGATTGTCGAAAAAATGAAAATTGATGGGCTAAGGGTTTATGTCTCAGGAGACAATTTGTTGACCTTCACTCCGATGCGTAAATGGACCACGACATTTGATCCTGAGGTCATATCTTCAGGAGATTCAGATTTCAACGGTATATATAACTCACAAGGAAAAGCAGACGGCTACAGTTATCCTATGCTCAAATCTGTTACATTTGGCGTCAATCTTACATTTTAGAATAAATCCATATGAACCATAATATTTATAAATTATTAATACTCATTGCGATATGTACTGTTGCAATGACCTCGTGCGAGGACTTTCTGGATAAAACCTCTCCGTCAAAAATCCAAGCGGATGAGTGGTTCTATAATGAAAGTTCATTGGAAATCTACGCTAACGGTTTCATAGACAGTTACACGCCATCCGTAGCGTCTCTCACTTATGGAGATGCCGACGCTGATTATGTAGCAAGAATAAACCAAAGCAGTTTCTATACAGGCAGTTGGACTCCAAACGATCAGGCCGGCTGGTCGATTTCAAATTGGAAACCAATTTACAACGTTAATTATTTCCTCAAACACTTGAGAGAAACTCCTGGCGTTTCCGAAGAAATTCTGAATCATTATGAGGGAGTAGGGCGTTTTTGGAGAGCTTGGCACTATTTCTCATTTGTGAAGAACTTCGGAGCTGTACCTTGGTATTCAGAACCAATTGATCCGGAAGATGACGGAATGCTTTACAAAACCAGAGACTCTAGAGAGTATGTGATGCATATGATTTTAGAAGATCTCAACTATGCTTCAAAATACTGCCTGGTGACTGACAAATATGTCAATCATGGTGTAATTAACGGTTACATCGCAAATGCATTGAAGGCAAGGATCTGTTTGTATGAGGGTACATATCGAAAGTATCATAGTGTAGAACCTTCATGCCAAAAGGCGTGGACTACCGAATTTGAATCTGCCGATGACTTTCTTAATGAGTGCGTAGCTGCCTGCCAGTTCATCATGGACAGCAAGGTCTATTCTATCAAAAACAATGCTTCAAATGTCAACACTCAGTATAGGAAAATCTTCAATAGTGAGGCTGTAAACTATGATGAAATACTATGGTCTAGAGAGTATATCGAAGGTGTTGTAATGCATCCTACAACATGGTATTTCAACTCGGCCACTTCCGGTTCATGCTGGTCGATGACTAAAGATTTTCTGAATACGTATCTCAATAGAGATGGCAGTCGATATACTGATGATGCATCGTATAAGACAAACTCTTATTGCGAAGAACTGAACCCGAATAGGGATGCACGTATTGCCCAGACTATCATCACTCCGACATATGCAAAACTTCAAGGAGGCAAAATGTCTGAAGCCGTACCTAATTTCAATGTTACCAGAACCGGTTATCAGATTATCAAGTTCAATATTGACGACTCTTCATTGGAAAGTACCACAACGAGTTACAACTCAATTCCTGTAATGCGTTATGCGGAAGTCCTGTTGAACTACGCTGAAGCAAAAGCCGAATTGGGGCAGTTCACTGAGGATGATTGGAAAGCTACAATTGCATTGTTACGTGCGAGAGCTGGTGTAAGTGACATTGCACCAACGGAAGCAGACCCTTACCTTGTTTCATATTTTGACAATACGGTTACAGACAAATGGCTACTTGAAATACGTCGCGAACGTGGAACGGAACTATTTATGGAAAATCTCAGGTACCAAGACCTTATGAGATGGCACTTGGGACATCTTATAGAGAGGGCGTGGCGAGGTATTTACTGCCCGGTTGGAACGGTTCAGCCTCTTAACGGCAGTTCTACCAAGTTTATCAGCATTGTGAAGAATCCGGTAGCGGCTCAAGCTAATACTCAATATATCGTCCTTTCAGATAACAAGTATGTTTCTGTAGATTCCGATGGCTGTTTGGTGTTTGAGCAAACACCTCGAGTGTGGAAAGAGAAGATGTATCTCAAACCTATACCGCAGTCGGCAATTGATGTAAATCAGAACTTGGCTCAGAATGAACTTTGGAAATAAATTTGATCGATATGAACAACACTAAACATATATTATTGATTATCATAGGTGTACTGTCAATGTCGTGTTCGAAAGACGTGGACTATGGTTTGGATAAATCACTTGCCCGTCCAGAGAATCTTGAATACGATGAAGTGAACTCTACAGACACTGATTTGTCGGTATATTGGGATGCTACTAAAGCATTGAATTCCGGCGCTGTTTCATTTACCGTTGAACTGGTAAAAGACAAGATAGGACTAGACGTTAATCCTCCTAGTCAGATCGTTCTAAAAAGCGACGCCATAAACGATGCCGCGATATTTTCAGGATTCAAGAAAGGACAGAAGTATCATGTCAGGGCTCGTGCAAATTATCACGATGCCAAGTACTCTGACTGGACGTGGATTATGACCGGAGACTCACTTGCAGTAATCAGATTTGGAGCAGGAATCGTCAATGAGACCGTAGATGTCGTTCAAAAGCCTTCTTCATCTCTTAATTGGGCTTCCTCCAGACAATTGGCCGTTAATTATTCAACGACGGCATTCGCTGATCGAAGCGTAGATATTACATATAACTTCAAGGTTGAATTATATAAAGATGCGGCATGTTCCGATCTTCAAGTTGCTCTTGACCTTCCGTCCTCGCTTCATGACAGGACGTTTGCAAAGATGGCTGACTTCTTTCCCGGATTTGTTTTTTCCGAATTGGAACCTGACACAGACTACTACTGTAGGGTTACATGCTATAATTCTGATAAAGGAAATCCGAGTAGTGATGTGGTAAAATATCATACACTAGCTGATGATACGGTAATGATTGGTGCTGCAGCTTCTGCAGAAGTTGGTGATATTTTGTTGTGTGAAAATTTTGACAGAATATGCTGGGGCGGTGACATGGTTCATCTGTGTGCGGGAATATCCAGAAAAGACCGTGGCACTGTAACCGCGTTCTCGTTCCCGACAGGCGATAGAACGGGAGATAAAGCGTTCAGTCTTACAGAAGTTGCAAATGAATTCAACTATTGTAAGTATCACAATGAATATGGCCTGTTCAATAGCGTGGGGAAATGTGTCAGAAACATTGAAAGTTTGAAGAGTTGGGGCCAGTTGAATGAAAATTCAAAAGCGACCAAAGGTACAATTTGTGTGCGTCCAGGAATGGTGAAAATGGGAGCTGGACAAAAATTAGGAATCTTGGCAACGCCTGAACTGTCAAGTTTGAAAGGTGAGGCAAAAGTCAAGGTGACATTTGTTGCATGCAATTACAATGAGGAAAAGACAGGCCAATATGATACAGAAACGAAAGCTGTATATGTCTTGGACGGCACAACCATTGATGCCAATAATTATTTGAAACAGTATTATGACAATGTGACCAAAACGGAAACATTGGTGGAAATGTCAGAGGAGGATTATGGCTGGCACACGTATGAGGTGACATTGGAGCACGTGAAACCGACATCCAGAATTGCCATCGGGGGCACTCGCTCCGTTGTCGCTTCCGGCCAAAATCGTTTCTACCTTGATCATGTTAAAATTGAACTTATTTCGTATGAGTAGATGGTTGAATAGTTTTTTGATAATTGCATTACTTTTGAGTTGTAGTAAGGAGCCCTCCCCAGGGGGGACTCCTTCAAATGATAATTCAATAAACGGCACAGCGTTGGCAGAAGGCATCAATGCATGCGGTTTGATAAAAGATTCTTCCACAGGTCAAGGCATACCGGGCGTGCCGGTTACTGATGGATATTCATATACGGTAACTGATAAAAATGGTGTATATCAGATGGTGGCCAATAGATATTGTCGAAACATTTACTATTCGTTGCCAGCTGGTTACAAGGTTGCTTTGGATAGCGAAACCCACTTGCCTGCATTCTATTCTACAATAACATTTGATTATAAGAAACTCAATAGGAATGACTTTGAACTTACGCCGGACGATTCGATGTCAGATGAATTTACTTATGTTGCAATCGGCGATCCTCAAGTTACCAACATCAGCCATGTGAACAGATATATAAATGAGACATTAGCAGACTTGAAGAGTACACTGAAAGCCAGCCAAGTTTCCGGCAAATACAAAAATGTTATTGCATGCACAATGGGCGACATAGTCCATGATACGCCGAATATGTGGACGGCCATGAAATCCGCTATGTCTGGTCTGGAGGATTCTAACGGGTATTTTCCTATTTTTCAATCTATCGGCAATCATGACCACGATGCTAAGGAACGCACGCAGTATGCTGCAGTCGCTAATTATGTATCTCACTTTGGCCCCACGGATTACTCGCTAAATGTTGGGAACGTGCACATCGTTACACTTGAGAGCGTCATCTGCAAGTCAACAACGGGTAAGACATGGTCTTACAATGGTGGATTTACGGCAACGCAGTTGAAATGGTTAAAAGAAGACTTGTCTCACGTAGATAACAAGGAGAGCAAGTTGATTATCCTGAACCTGCACATTCCATTCAGGGAAGGAAAAGTAAGCGGCGGAGGGCTCATCAATAAAGACAAGTATTATGATGATGTGCTGAGATTATTGACGGAATTTCACGAGGCTCATATCATGTCCGGACACAGGCATTTCCCTCAAAACTGGGTTCATTCCGATTATGTATGCAGAGGCGGCATGCCGATATATGAGCATATTCATGCAGCTGCTTGTGGTTGCTTCTGGAACTGTCATTCAAATTTGGATGGCTCACCCAACGCATACAGCATCTATGAAGTAAAGGGGAACAGTATAGTAAACTGGGTCGAAAAAGCTGTAGGGCATGATATGGATTTTCAAATGCGGGTATATGATGGGAATCAGGTATATGCTGGGACTAAAGGCTATGAATACACGTGGTATAATGGCGGAATAGGCGGAACATCAAACATAAAAGCCAAAGGATATTCTGCTTTAAAAGGATGTTTTGTTACCGAACTTTGGAATGATGACGATGTGAACTGGAGGGTTGAGTTTTATCAAAACGGAAGTAAGGTGGCTGATTTGAAGCGTGTCCCAAATGGGCAGTGTTCCAATGCTTGTTCATCATCGTATTTCTTCAATGAATTAAATAAAAATGCGGGCGACTATGCGATATCAGAGAACTGTCATTATTGGTATTATAAGCCCGAAAGCGGATATCCTTCAGCTGAACAGAATTGGGAAATTCGCGCGACTCAAACTATACCATCAAGCGGAATCAAAAATGTTTACAGTGTAACTTCATTGAAAAAAGATTATGAGGGTTTTTAGGCTATTGATTCAAAAAATATTTTAACATGAAGAGTACAACGAAAATAATAATCGCCTTTCTGTGGTGTGTTTATGCCATCTGCTATAATACGCCCGTTTCTGCCCGTTCACGGCAAACTGACATAAAAAATCAACCTATCAGGATTATTCTCGACACTGATATAGGTAACGACGTGGACGATGCGTTGGCTCTGGATATGCTCTATAAATATCAGGACCAGGGAGTTGTGAAGATATTGGGTATTCTTACCAACAAGGATACCGAGTATGCTCCAGAGTTCGTGGACATCATGAATACCTGGTACGGCTATCCGAGAATTCCTATCGGAAAAATTACCGGCGGAGTACGTCTTGACGATTATGTGAACTATGCGGAGAATGTCTGCAAACTGAACAATGAGGACGGTACTCCGATGTTCAAGCGCAGCCTCAAGAGTTATGACAAACTGCTGCCGTCGCATATCCTGTACCGCAAATTGCTTGCGGCCCAGCCGGACAATTCCGTGACTGTCATTACTGTCGGCTTCTCCACTAATCTTGCCAGACTTCTGGAAACGCCTGGTGACAAATATTCTCCGTTGACTGGTAAAGAACTGGTGGCCAAGAAGGTACGTCTGCTTTCAGTTATGGGAGGCGACTTTATCGAGAATCCTCGTGCAGAGTTCAACATTGTCAATGACATACCTTCGGCAAAGAAGCTTTTCTCCGAGTGGCCGGGTGACGTAGCCGATTCTCCGTTCGCTGTGGGCAAGGTGATAAAGTTCCCTGCTTCAGTGATTCAGAATGATTTCAACTGGGGAGTTCAGCATCCGATGGTTCAGGCGTATCTGCACTATCGCCCGATGCCTTACGACAGGCCGACTTGGGATTTGACCTCTGTGCTTTATGCTGTTAAAGGAGCCGCTGATTTCTTCGGGGTTTCAGAGCCGGGAACCATCACGGTTACAGATGACGGACATACCGTTTTCACTCCGTCAGAATCAGGCAAGCACGTCATCTTGTCTGTGGATAAGTCTCAGGCCCAGCGAGTTAAACAGTATTTTATAGAAATTATTACACGAAAACCAAATTCGGTGAAATAAGACTTATAGGTCCAAACTGTCTTCCCGGATTTACGACTGGAACTTGCCAAATTGGCACTTTTTAGTCGTGAATTCGGGATTAAGTTGCAATGTTTCGGTGTATTTTCTAATTTAGAGGATTATTTAAACACTCACATAAGCGATGAAACACAAACTATTGACATTGGCAGCAGCTATTACTGCAGCGATATTGTCCGGGTGCTGCGGAGGCGGCTGTAAAGATGGGAAAAATTACAGGATCAGGGATGGCGTCATTGTGTTCAATGAACCGAAACCGGCTGCTGGTCAGCAGGATATGTTGCAGTTCGCGGCGGATCCGATCGATACGGTCAGGGTCGGTTTTATCGGGCTGGGTATGAGGGGATCAAGTGCAGTGTCGCGTTTTACCAACATTGACGGAACTCGTGCGGTAGCGCTTTGCGACCTGGAGGAAGACCGCGTGAAGAAGTCACAGAAGAGACTTGCGAAAGCCGGGATGCCTGAGGCTGCGGAGTATTTCGGAGAAGACAGCTGGAAACGGCTCTGCGAGCAGGATGACGTAAATCTCGTGTATATCTGTACACCATGGGACAAGCATGTGGAGATGGCAGTGTATGCGATGCAGCATGGAAAACATGTTGCCGTGGAGGTTCCTGCGGCTACTTCTGTGGCAGAATGCTGGCAACTGGTAGATGTGTCGGAGCAGACACGCAAGCATTGCATGATGCTGGAAAACTGCGTGTATGATTTCTATGAACTGACCACGCTCAATATGGTCCAGCAGGGATTGTTCGGCGAAGTGCTCCATGCGGAAGGCTCTTATATCCATAATCTTGCGGATTTTTGGGACCGATATCATGACAATTGGCGTCTGGCATTTGACCATGCACATGCCGGTGACGTTTATGCCACACATGGCTTGGGCCCTGACTGTCAGGTGCTTGACATCCACCGTGGCGACAGGATGGACTATCTGGTTTCAATGGCGACAGTTTCGGTTGCAGGTCTGGAACTGGCCAAGAAGAACATGGGCGCAGAGACTTTCGCGAACGGGGACCAGACTTCCACGCTGATTCATACTGTCAATGGCAAGACCATCCTTCTTCAGCACAATGTCTATACACCTCGTCCTTATGACAGGATGTATCAGGTGGTCGGCACGAAGGGATATGCGGAAAAGTATCCTTCCCCTGGATTCGCTTTCGAACCTGACCAGATCAATGACAATGCGGATTACGAGAATCTTTCGGCACATAAGTTCGTTCCCGGCGATGTCTATAAGGAACTTCTGAAGAAATATCAGAGCCCTATTGTCAAGGATATTGAGGAGAAGGCGAAATCGGTCGGCGGACATGGCGGCATGGATTTCATCATGGATTACCGTCTGGTATGGTGCCTCAGGAACGGCAAGCCGCTTGACATGGATGTTTATGATGCGGCCGAGTGGTCCTGTATCGGTGACCTGTCTGCAGCTTCCATCGAAAATGGCAGCAAACCGGTCCTCGTGCCTGATTTTACACGTGGCAAATGGAATAAGATCCAGGGCTACCGCCATTCAGAATAACCGTTCCGAGTCCCTTAATTGATGGTCAATGAAGATTGAAGAAGCCATATTATATGCGCTATCCTGACACTTTCGTCAAGGCAGAAGGGCGCATCATGCTGATGATATGAGTTCCGGCCGCTTTACAGATAGTCGGTGTAGAGGATGCCGTCGAGGTGGTCGCACTCGTGCTGGAAGATGACGGCGGTGAACCCCTGTATGCTTTCGGTGGTGTCTCGTAAGGTCCTGACGGAGGTGTATTTGATGTCAATGTCGCGGCAGCGGGCTACTTCACCTCGTTTTCCGGGAATGCTGAGGCATCCTTCGAAACCAAGTTCCTTTTCACCACGGCATGCGGAAATGCTTATGTTGGGATAGACCTCAAAAGGCTCACCTTCCTTGTCGAAACGCTGTACCGCTACTATGCGTCTGGATATCCCCACTTGAGGTCCGGCGATACCGACTCCGTCCTCTTCAGGTGAGGTGACCGTAGCTACCATCTTTTCAGCAAGGCTTTGATACTCATTGCTTTTTAGCCCTATTTCGCTGATTCGACGACACTCTTTCCTCAGTGTCAATGAATCTGCTGCGTCATTGACAGTAAGCACGCGCATAGTGGTTCTTTCATCTCTGATAAGCTCCATTTCAGCAGAGCTCCATCCGCTACGATTGCCGCACGAGATGGCGGTCGCAGCCATCATTGAAGTAAGAATAATCCCGAGAGTCCTCATATTGTCATTTTTTTTATCAATGCAAAAATACATTATTTCCAGCATTTGCGCGTCGGTTTTAGAACATCTATCCTCCTTTTTTTGTCACAAAAGTCTCATACATTGTTCCTACATTTGCAGCCAAATTTGGAAAAAACATGAATTTTAGAAAGCACAGCAATTCGTTCAGGGAATCTTACATCGACACTCTCGGTAAACTATATGAATATTCAACGCGCAGGTATGCGAAGAATCGGATGTCGAAAGTCATTGATACAGAGCATGAATATACATACGAGCAGTTCAGGCGGACATGTGAGATGCTGTCGAAGAGGCTGACGCAATTCGGAATCGGGGCGTCTGACAAGGTGGCGATCCTGGCGCAGAACATGCCGGAGTGGACTGTCGCATTTTTCTCGACCGTTCCGTTCGGACGCATTGCTATTCCAATTCTTCCGGAATCGTCTGCCAATGAGGTGACCAATATCCTGAACCATTCGGAGTCCAAGGTGCTTTTCGTCTCGAAGAAGCTTCTGCCGAACGTCACACAGGAGTGCATTGACAAACTTACGCTGGTCATAGATATCGAGACTTTCGAGGAAATCAAGAAGGACGACAGCAAGTTCCGCTGCGACGGCAAGGTGGCAATGCCGATGCCGGATGATATCGCCACAATCATTTATACATCAGGCACTACGGGCAATGCCAAGGGCGTGGTTTTGAGCCATAGGAATCTCACTTCCTGCGTAATTTCCTGCTGGCATTCGCAGCGCAGGACGGAGAAGGACCGCTGGCTTTCGATTCTCCCGATGTCACATACATTGGAACTGACTCTTGGAGTACTGTATCCGATGTTCGTGGGTGCGAGCGTATATTATATGTCGAAGCCGCCGGTGCCGGCACTGCTGCTGAAGGCAATGCAGGTGGTCAAACCGACGACAATTCTTTCCGTGCCGCTTATCATAGAGAAAATCTACAGGAACAGTATCGTGCCGACCATACGGAAAAGCCGGATGCTGAGCTGGATGGACAAGAACATGAATTGGCTGATGTGCAAAGTCATTGGCCTGAAACTGAAGAAGACTTTCGGTGGCCATTTGTCGTTCTTCGGCATCGGCGGCGCGAAGCTGGACATTGAGGTGGAGCGTTTCCTCCTGAAGGCGGGTTTCCCGTACGCCGTCGGGTATGGATTGACGGAGACTTCGCCGTTGCTGAGTTTCACGGTCGGGCGAAGCCGGTTCCCTGGTTCTATCGGTGTTCCGGTCCGCAATGTGGAGCTGCGGCTTGACAATGTCAATCCGGAAACCGGTGAGGGTGAGATAGTTGCGAAGGGACCGAATGTCATGCTCGGTTATTACAAGGATCCGGAGCGCACCCGAAAGGCGTTCACGAAGGATGGCTGGTTCAGGACCAATGACCTGGCGTGTCTGGATGAGAAGGGGCGTTATTTCATCAAAGGGCGTCTTAGCAACATGATTCTCGGAGCTTCGGGTGAGAACATCTATCCGGAGGAGATCGAGCAGGTCATCAACAACATCGATGACGTGAACGAGTCCATCATCATTCCGCGTGACGGCAAACTGGTGGCGCTGGTGACGTTCAATGAGAATGCCATCGACTGGAACCAGGAGGACGAGGATGAGTTCTTCCGCAAGATCGAAGAGTACAAGTCAATGATTCTGAACATCGTAAACAAGAATGTCAACCGCACTTCGAAGGTGAGCGCCGTCCAGATTCTGCGTGAGCCGTTCGAGAAGACCGCCACCCGCAAGATCCGCCGTTTCAAGTATTTCGACGTGAAGGGGATATAGCGGTAAGGTGATGGCCGATAACGGCCTCTGGCTTTTTTGTTAAAAATTCGGGCGTTTTTTTAACAAAATGGGGTTAATCTCTCATTTGGTTTAAAAATGCCGCGTTTTTTTAACCAAATGACAGGCTTGTTGCTAATGTGACATATTTGTCATAACTTAGTTGAGTGACATCCGCGACAACAACACGGATAGCGCCACTAAACTATACCGAAAAAAAACTATGTCAGAATTTAGAGAACGCGAAAATTTCTGCCTGCGCACATTCGAGATGAATGGTCCGTATTGGCATTTGTTCACTTCCGGAAAGGAAACCCCTCAGATATTCAAGAAAAAGGAAGACTTTGGGTTCGCTATGAACGTCATCGCTCAGACAGCATTGAAGTACAACGAAATCAAGATCCTTACCTTCGAGTTAATGGGAAATCATCTCCATATATTGGCTGAAGGACCTAAGGAGCAAGTTCTTGCATCATTTAGCTTTATAAGAAAACGACTGGGACGAGGATTGAAAGACTGCTTCCCTGATAGTCTGCCGAAAGGATTTGCGCCTTCGCTAAAAGAAGTTACTTCTTTGGATGCCATGCGCAATACCATAGTCTATATCAATCGAAATGGTTTCGTAGCTGATGCCAATCACACCCCATATAGTTATCCGTGGGGTGCAGGAAGTTATTTCTTCGGTCTTTTGCACTCCTACGATACGACATTTAAAGGCACGACTACAAAGCAACGCTTCGACATGTTCCATGGCCGAATTCCTGACATTCCCGATGATTGGCCCATGGCAGCGGAGGGCTATTTGATACCGACAGGATATTGTGCCATACAATTCGCAAAATCCATGTTCCGTAATGCCCATCACTATTTTTCAATGCTTTGTAAAAACGTGGAAGGCTATAGTGGTGTTGCATCTGAAATAGATGACGAAGAGTATCTTACAGACGGCGAACTCTTCTCGCAACTAAGCAATATCTTACGAGAAAGGCATCAATCAGCATCCTTACGAGAACTCTCAAAGGCCCAGAAACTCGACCTTGCACGCACACTCCATTATGAATTGCGCTCATCGAACAGTCAAATCCGACGAGTACTTGGACTAACTCAATATGAAGTAGATTCGCTGTTTCCTATGTCGGCGAAGAAATGAGTTACCTACAAACTGTAGCATTGTCATTGATAAATTGGCACGGATATAAATTTGTAGCTGCAGTAGCAAAATTGGCACATAAGTTGCACGCTTTCAGGTAACAACGGCTTAGTGAGGCTGTTGTGAAGATAGTGTTTTTAATTTATAATGATTATGATTACCGAGAAATTACAGAATGCGGTCAACGATCAGATTACCGCTGAGTTATGGTCTTCAAATCTGTATCTCCAGATGGCTTTCTACTTCGAGAAAGAAGGTTGGGATGGTTTTGCACATTGGATGCACAAGCAGTCTGATGAAGAACGGAATCATGCAATGATGCTCGCCAACTATCTTGCAAAACGTGGCGGCGAGGCTAAAGTAAACATGATCGATGTCGTTCCGAGTGGTTGGGGCAGCGTCAAAGAGGTCTTTGCCAATGTCGCTGAGCATGAGCGCCACGTGTCAAGGCTTATAGATGACCTTGTGGACGTAGCTTCTGCAGAGAAGGACAAGGCTACCCAGGATTTCCTTTGGGGATTTGTCCGTGAGCAAGTCGAGGAAGAGGCTTCTGTTGACGCTATCGTGAACAAGATTGAAAGATGCGGTGACAGCGGATTGATTTTCTTGGATTCTGAGCTTGCAAAAAGGTAGACATTGACTTGTATTTATGAGTTGTCGAAACTTTCTGGTGAGCATTGTCACATTGCTCTTTATCTTAACCCCGACTGTCGGACAGACGGGGCTTTATTCGTATAAGGGAGGTTTTTTTCTCCGGAACGGCTCGCATTGGGAAGAATACCGTCCTGACAGCAAGATTGGCGTCTGGGCGACATACGAGCAGTATAACGAAGAGAGCAACTTCTTCAATATCAAGAATTCCAGCTGCAGCGTGAGTGTGCCGAAAAACACTTCATGCAACTTTTTCTATGCCCTGCCCGGCGGTGAATGGAGTGAGGTTTACACTACAAGTGAAATCTACGATTACATGCCGAGCGACGCGCGGGATATATACTGTTACAAGGGAGGATATTTCGTCAGGGACGGCTTGGATTGGTATGAATATCGTCCGGGCAACAAACATGATGTGTGGAATTCTTACAAGCAGGTAAGTTGTGATTCCAATTTCATATACCTGACCAGCGAGAACGGTGATTTCCATATCGGAATTCCTAAGTCGGAATCAGCTGGTAGCATATACATGAAGAAGGGAGATGGCGAATGGACTGCAATTTACACATTGACAGGGATTTATGATTGCGGAAAGGGGTATGGGTATTCCATTCCTTTCGGGATGCAGCATACCGGGGATTCAACTGACAGTCTGTCAATATATACCCGCATCAACATTGACAACAACGGAACGTGCCAGGTGCGGTATTCGGACAAGACGTTTCCGTTCAAGTACTCATCAGAGAGCCTGTATGAAGCCTCGTACGGAGATGTCGGCTCCATGTTTTTCATGATGCTCGCAGGCTACACCGGTGACACCAAGGGATTCGTCCTGTATCGGGACAATGACAACAAAGATGAAGTCTTGTCATATACCAGCACGTCCGGCATAACCGTATGCACCGTCACCGATGTCCCCGGACTTGGAACGATGGAGTTCAGGAACTGCCTTGACGAATCGCCTGGCGAACAGATTCACGAAAAGATAGCTAATCTGGAGTTCTAGATGCAAGTCCGTCCAGACTTGGTCGTTTGACGCGCCCGGCGGAGGTAGAGCCTTTGGAGGTTCGCTGCCGTGACATATACGCATTCAAGACCGTGGGTGGAAGAATAGACTTGAGATCCAAGTTCACGCAATTCGATGGCCTTTGTCCCCGGACCGGAAAGTCTCTGGGGAGCGTGCGGTTCACCGCGCTGAAATTCCCCGTCAAACGCATCTCCGACCTGGACGATGTCCCGACCTCAATCGTCATCAATTCCGTCTGCACGGATGCTTGCTTACGCCTTGACCTCCCAACAGGCATTGAGGCTGTCTGCATCAGACCTGAGCCGGACATTATAGAAATGAACTGACCACCGTGAAGTTCCTCTTCAGACAGCAGACCTCGCGTGTAGTAATATGCCGTATGGCTCAAACCCAATTCGTCGATTCTTTGTTTCCTGGTAATCCCGTGCTCGTCACAGTAACGCTCTATCTCGATTACCTGCTCTTTCGATACTTTCAATACGCCTTTCATTCTGATGTTTTTTCGATTTGGCGCAAAAGTACGATCCTTGCCGAGTTAGTTTATGTTCATGCCTTTCGGTAATTTAACTGTCTAATTCTGTCGTTGAGCATTGACAACTTGCTTATCAGTTCATCAAAAGAAGGCACCAGTCCGAAAATCATGTGCTCACACATGAATTTATAGTCATCTTGCCATAGTCTTGCAATATCCTCGCTGGGCACGATACATAATGTGGCAGGATATAGCTCATCATAGTTGAATCCCTTAAGTCCGATGAACTTTCTGCGATGTTCAAGTACCGCCTTATATAGGGCTTCGTTGTGAATTGCATGGTCAGCAATTTTGTTTTCAGAATCCATCATCATTGCCAAATCGTATATATGGCGAGACATACGCTCCACTCTGACCTCGTTCTTCTTGAACTCTTCATGCAGCAGGAAAACCTTTTCAAGGAAAGTACGTTCGGGGATGACAGCGTTCACCTCGAATGGCTTTTCTGCAAATGGCGCTTTGCTGAAATGGGCGTCAATAGCGGCATTTATAGCTTTTTTCTCAATCGGCTCCATCATTGACCTACCGCTGATTTCTATCTTTACCGTATTCTTTATATAAGGTGATACTTCATACAAACTATGATAAGTTATAGTTATCATCTCTGGGTCAGTTGTTGTAACTGGTGTGATTGCAACATTCACAGAAAAGGTATCTGCCCGTAAACCCAAATCCACTAAAGCCTTCCTTACATCATGCTGCATCTTCTCTCTTACGAAAGAACAGGCGGCGCGACGTGGTCTGTCGCTGATTTGAGTCTTCGACAATTCACCGCTAAAGCCAAGAAATTCTCTGCTGAGTGCAATATCCACGTCTTCGGAGAATCTGGCTATCAAGTTCCAGCATTTGCTAAGACTTGTACCTCCTTTGAAAGCAATATGTTCTGCATATGGCAAAGTGTGAAGGGCTTTCAATACCTGCGTTACCCACCAGCCCTTTTCGATGCTTGACGGCGGCAATCCGGTCTGCAATGCTACGGTATTGATAGCTTCACGTTGTCTATCTTCTGGTATGTCTATGAATTTCATCGTGCAATTAGTATTTTGCGCACCCATGCAGGGGCAAGTTTAATATCATGATTGAAATCGTTGTCGCTTACATTCCTTGTGTGTTCGACAAGCAAGTTGCGTTCCACATCGGTCATTTTTTCTTCGCCTATGGTGCGCATGGCTGTTACAATAAGCATCATCAGCTCTGATTTATAAGCAAAGTTCTTGCCCGAAGAAGAATGCTTAAACAGGATGCCGCGTCCGTTTCCGATCTTTATCCTACGTGGTGCGCCGTTGGTCAGGAACACAACATTCATAGGCATCTGCGTGGACAATCCAAGACGGTTCAAGGCATATGCTCCCATAGGTACGATATTAGCTTTGTCTCGTTTGGCTATAGCTTGGGCGATGTCTTCAACAGATGGGTATATGATACCAAGTCCATATTCCTTGTCCTCTTTGGGGTAATAATAAATGCCATGAGCCAACCGCACCAACATTCCGTCGGTGTACATTCGATGGAATGTTGACTTCACGGCTGATGGTGTTCCGCAGTCTGCATAGTCTTGTTGGAAGACTATCGAACCACGTCCTTTTCCTCTAAGCCTCATTTCTATCTTATTTACAGTGCTTTGGCTTGATGTCTGTACCATATTTTTGAAACCTTTTTATTATATTTTTGGTTCTTGTTCGTCTGCAAAGGTATAGTGTTTTCTTCTAAACGCCAACGTTTTTATTGAATATCCGTTTTTGGAACGCAATTTAGGCAAACTCTGACCATCCCTGGAGAGAATGACGCATCAGACGCATAGCATTCAATAGTTAGGTGGAAAAGGATGCAAATAATTTCTAAAAAAGAAACTAGAAGCGTTATTAGTTTCAAGTATTTTTGCATGTTGCCAAAAGTACAGAAAAATCAATTTAGTGTACTGGCAATAGAAATTCATTGTATTAAGTTTGTTGCATCCGTTGACGGTGATCTGGAATCATCATTATTCGCTGTGCGGTATTCTTTAGGGGTCATGCCGGTGGCTTCCTGGAAAACAGCACAGAAGTATTCCGGCGTTTTGAAACCGCTGTCCACAGCGATGTTCTTTATCGGTGCGTCGGTATTGCGCAGCAGGTACATTGACATATGGATCCTCAATTGCTGGAGGTACTGGGCCGGAGCTATTCCGGTGTTCTTCCTGAACATCCTGCGCAGCCAAGTGTAGCTCATGCCATGTTCTGCGGCAAGAGCCTGCACGTCGATAGGTTCCGACAAGTGATTTGCCATATATTGCTTCACGTAGCTTATGGCAGCGTCGAGCCTGTTGTCCTTTCTGTCCTTTGTCGCGAGGTTGTAATTGATCAACGAAATCATATGAATCACAATCGCTTGCAGAATCGACATTGTCTGACTGCTCTGACGCTCCGCGTAGAATAGAGCCTGCTCGAACAGGTCCACCAATGTCGCTGACAGACCGAACTCGACTGGGCCTTTGCGGTCGCCGAAGAAACGGTTGATTTCACTTCGGAAGGTAGGTCCGTTGAAACCTATGTAATATTCGGTCCATCCGGTATCCTTGTTCGGATGGTATGTGTGCCAATATCCTGGACGAAGTAAAAACAATGTCCCTGGAGTAATGATTCTGCTGCTGTCCTTATCTTCGAAGACACCTGTGCCGCTCGTGATGTAAACGATTTGGAATTCCGCCAACTGGCGGCCTTCTTTAAAACTGTATCGCTTGGGAATTACCCTTACAGGATATTCCTGTCTAGGTGCCACATCCTGATAACCCACTGAGGAAATCAGGTTTTCTGCCTCATTTGAAGTTGTTTCAAATGAGAGAAGAGAAAAGCGGCTCGAGAGTTTGGCATTGTTCTGTATCATTTTTTTTTCTATGGTTTTGGTGTATGTAGTGTCAAAAAACCGAGTTAAAATAGTGTGCTTCCTATGTCGAAAGCTTAAAAATTTGTGTAAATTTATATTAGGTAAACGATGAGGGATTTATCGAAGATGTATTACATCTGCTTGCACCGCCCTGATAAATTTCCGTGTACGTAAACGATAAAATATCTCTCGCTACCTTTATAAAGATAAGCAAAAAATGTGATTTTATGACACTCATGTGTCAAAAACCGTAACTAATAACACAATATGCAAATGAACAACAGAATTGCAGCTATCATTGTAACGGCCATTGCGTTAGTTTCCTGCGCACAAGGCTCCAAGGCTCCCGACTACTATGTCTGTGCCTACATCTGGCCGTCATGTCATGACGATTCGCTCGCTCACGAACTGATTTGGCCCGGCGGACAGGGAGAATGGGAAATAATCAATGCCTGTACTCCAAGATTTCCTGGCCATTATCAGCCTCGCGAGCCCCTGTGGAAAGGTGACCAGGATGATGATCCTGCGGTAGTGGAGAAATGGATAGACACAGCTCTCAAATATGGAGTCAACACCTTTATATATGACTGGTACTGGTTCCACAAGTATCCGTTCCTCGAAGAAGCGCTGGACAACGGCTTCCTGAAGGCACCTTCCAACGAGAAGATGAACTTCTATATAATGTATGCGAATCATGAGGTGACGAATCTCTGGAATCCTTATACGAACACCGATGACAAGACTCTACTTTTCGACCCGAGAATTGACTGGGAGCAATGGAAAATCATCGTAAAGAGAGTCATTGACCAATATTTCCATCGTCCTAATTACGTTAAAATTGATGGCTGCCCGGTATTCTCCATTTGGGATCTCAATCTATTTGCCGACGGGTTCGGTTCAATGGAAGAGGCAGGAAAGGCCATGGCATATTTCCGCGATGAAGTCAAAAAGGCCGGATTTCCGGATCTTCATCTGCAGCAATGCGGAGGAAACTGGAAAAGAAGCGCATCTGAGGCAGATCATATACGAAAACAGATTGATGTATACGGAATCAACTCATTCTCATTCTATAATATGGGAGGATTTGATACGGATTATGTCAAACACGGCATGAACGGCATCAAACTCCGTGAGGATTGGGCCAAGGAATATAACCTTCCGGTATTTCCGACCGTGTCTGTAGGCTGGGACAGCACGCCTAGATTCCTTGAGCAAGGAGCAGATAAGGTCACATGCTGGAACCAGACTCCTGAGGCATTTGCATCATTTGTACAGACAGCGAAGGAATGGGCAGACGCCCACGCTGACACACAGCCGAAATTCATAATGCTAAACGCATGGAACGAATATGTAGAAGGCAGCTACCTTCTTCCGGACAGGCGGGACGGATTCGGTTACTTGCAGGCAGTACGTGACGTGTTGGACGGAAAATATGAAATCAAATAACACTTATAACAATGACTAAAAACAAAATGTTGTCGGCATTGGGTCTGGCAATAGTTCCGTTCTTGTTCTCTTGCACAGCTTCCGGTCTTGACGGACGCCTGGACAAGATAGAAGAACGAGTGACGGAACTTGAAGCCGCCATATCCAATGTAAATGACAATGCAACGACAGTTAATTCCTTGTATCGCAAGAACTTGCTGATACAAGGCTATGAAGCTAAACATGATGAAAAGGGAAATGAGACAGGATATGACCTGACCTTTTCTGACGGGACCATTGCCCACATCATCTTCGGCGACAAGGCAGACGGGAAAGCGCCGATACTTGGTGTGGACCGCGATGGCGATTGGGCATACTCCATCGACGGAGGAGACCACTTCCTTAAAGTAGAAGGAGCTGACACACCCGGAAGCGAAGATGGATATACGCCACGCATGTCTGTTGACAAAAACGGATTCTGGACAATTTCCACCGATGGCGGACAGACCTGGCAGCGCATTTTGAATGATGCAGGAGAGCCTATCAGTGCAAAAGACGGCAAATCCATGGTTCCCGCCTCCTATTCATTCTTCAAGAAAGTGACCTTCAATGAAACGACGGGAAATCTGGACATAGAAACCGTTTCCGGAACGTCATTTTCCATCCCTGTAAGACAGGACGCATCCATTAATCTGGAATACTACTACGACGGAGCTTATGCCTATGCAGGTAAAGATGTCGTATTCCCAGCCAAGATATCCAACATTGACAAGGCAGTGTGGACATCGGTCCCTGACGGTTGGCGTGCAAAACTGGAAAATGACAAACTCACCGTTTCCGCGCCTGAAAATGGGAATTCCGGCGACTATGCGCTGAAACTTCTCGCATATTCCAATAGCGGACAGGTAATACCATATACATTCACGTTCAGCTATGACCCGAAATTGATCTTCCGTGACGACTTCGTAGGCAATGACATCGACTATCGTTATTGGTTCCGGCATGTGGGCGGGTCTGTCCGTTCCGATTGGGACCGTTATCAGGAAGGAGATCCGGCACAATCATTCGTCAAGGACGGACTGCTTACTCTCATGGCTGAAAAATATGGCGACACATACAGGACGGGTGCCATCAAGACAATGGGATTGCTCACATTCCAACCTCCGTTCAGGATAGATTGCAGCGCCAGGTTCACAGAAATGGCTGACGGTGTATGGTATGCCATCTGGACGGCTCCACAGGCAGGCTACATGTGGGGAGAGATTGATATTATGGAGAAAGCGAACTTCGGAACCCGCACGGAACACACCTGTCATACGCAATACACCATCAATACGACTTCAAGCCGTCAGGACCAGACAAATGCGGGCAAAGGCTCATGGATGAACGCAGGTGTATTCAACACTTTTTCCGTAGAGCTTACAGATGAGGCTGTCGTTTATTTTGTAAATGGAGTCGAGGTCTTCAGATACAAAAACATACCGCATTCTGTCGAAGACCCTGGTTATTCCAAGCTCAACGACAAGGAAAAGGAGTTTTATCTCCTGAACTACACATTTATGGAACAGACATACTTCCTGCTGCTTGACATCGCGATAGGCGGAAGTTTCCCTGGAAAGACGGTGAACGATTCACAGTTGCCGGGACAGTTCGACATAGATTGGATAAGCGTAAGAAAACTCTAATGACCAAATGAATATGAACAAGATATTTAAAATAATGGCGACATTTGTCGCTGCCACGTCAGTCATCGGCTGTACAGACACTGACGACCTCGAAAAGAGAATTGATGAAATCGACGCCCGTGTCACGGCTCTGGAAAAGGTAACCGAGGCACTCAATGAAAATGTAGCCGCACTTCAGGCCATTGCCGAAGGAAAGACAATCAACAAAGTCGAAGAAAATTCAGGCACATACACCATCACCCTCTCTGACGGGACGGAATTGAAGCTCAACCAAGGAACGGAAGGCATGGGCAAAGCCCCGCTTCTGTCCATTGACGATGAAGGTTATTGGATGGCTGATTATCAGGACGGCAAAGGACCTCAGTATATTCTTTCAGCTTCCGACGAGAAAGTCATCGGACGTGGACAGAATGGAGTGACTCCAAAATTCAGCGTCAATGCTGCCGGAAATTGGACAGTCAGCTACGATGGAGGCAAGAATTGGACAGAAGTTCTGGACGAAAACGGAAAAGCCGTCAAGGCTGTTGCTGAAGGCGGAGAGTCAGATTCGTATTTCGCCAACGTAGAATACACAGATGAAGCTCTGGTATTGACACTTAAGAACGGCATGAGCTACACAGCACCGGTTGTCGGCGGATTCCTGTTCAAGATCAGCGGGGCCCCGGAAGGAGATGTGACTTTCAAATATGGAGAGAAAAAGACCTTCGGAATAGAGCAAAAGGGTGTTTTCTCTACATCCGTCATCTGTCCTGAAGGATGGAACGCATGGTTGAGCGAGTCAATCCTTACCGTACAGGCACCTGCAAATGCTGAAGCCACAACAAAGGCAGTCATAGCTGACTCCCGCAAAGACGTATCTGTAATTGCCATTTCCGAGGCCGGACACATTGCAATCGCAAAAGTACAGGTATATCTGGACGGACAGACAATGGTAGAAGATCCTGCTGCAGGAATCAAACTTGTCGAGGCCAAGTCAGCATCTCTCACATTCAGTGTAGTTCTTGAAAACGCAAGCGCTTGGCACTATATGTTCAGAAAGACTTCGGAGGCCGCTCCATCCCGTTCAGAGGTCATCACTTCTGGTACTGAAGGAACTGACAATTACAGTCTCACATTCGAGAGTCTCATGGCAGAAACATCTTATACTCTCTATGTAGTACCTTCAAACGCTTCCGGTAACGGCCCTCTTGCGAGCTGCGAGGCATCTACCACAGCATACAGCAACTTGTATGAAGCATGGGAAGCAGGAATGGACATAAAGATAGGTGGAGTCGCATACAACAAGGCATCTTATGGTGCCGGGACCCTTATTTCAGAGGGTACTGCCGCCGTGGCAACTCCGGGTGTTTATTTCATTGCTCCGGGCGCAGAGGTTTCATTAAATCAATGCGTATTCAAGGGTTCTGTGATGCTCATCGGTAATGAGTCAGGTACAAGGTCGTCCGTTCACGTCATCAACGGATGTGATTATAATATTGGAAGCGAGTCAGCCGAACACCATGTAGTGGCATTCAAGAACGTATCCATTACAAACGACAACCTCAACCGTCGAATACTTAGTGTCGCAAGTACAAACATCGGACGTGTAGTTCTCGAAAACTGCTATTTGGGGCTTAACGAAGACCTTATTTGGAGACAGAAAGCCGGACAGAATCTTAATGACATGTCCATTATTGACTGCGATATCCGCGTAATGAACGACAAAGACAGTCGGGGACGTGCTCTGATTCAGACTTGGGATGGTGCTGCTGCAGACTACACGCTCGGATCATTCACTGCCAAGAACAATGTCATCTGGAGCGACGGCGAGCCTCGTCCATTCTACTTCATTGACGCACGCTATGCCAATGGTATCGAATTCGCGGCCGTCGATATAGAAAACAATACACTCTACAATGTAGCAGGAGTCGATACCGGCTCCAGAAGAGGACTCGTAACTGTAAACAAGATTTCAGGCAATGTCACCATCAAAAACAATATCGCCTATCAGACGAATCCTGTGGACAAAGGCACGGCAGGTGAAAACAAACTTCTGATCCTTTCCACAAAGGGCGAAGACCGCGAAATCACATCCGTGAACACGGGAGGAAACTGGTCGTGGTACCCTCACACAACCTTTATGGTGGGCATCAGCAAAGCATTCTATTGGGGTTCGGCCGAAGGGACGTCTCTCGGAATGAAACTGAACGGCAATGCAATCGACTCCATCGAAGAGCCGTTCGAAAGCGCCGATGTCAAGACAGGTACTTTTGTAAAGAAGGCGGCATTCGCTGATGCCGGAGCCTCACGTTAGTCCGTAAAATAATTGAAAATGAAAGCGATAATCAGATTATCCACTATTATATGCATGTTGCTTTGTCTGGCTGTCTCCGCATGGGGACAGTCCGGCAAGGTCACCGTGCGTGGAACCATAAGCGACGCCACAGGGCCTCTTCCAGGTGCGACAATCTATGAAAAGGGCAACATGTCCAATGGTTCCACATCGGATGCAGACGGAAAATACACCATCACGGTTCCGTCAGGTGCCACTCTTGTCATTTCATGTCTAGGCTATGCCGACATTGAAGAAAAAGTCGGAAGCCGAAAAGTCATTGACGTGAGCATGAAAGATTCCTTCGAGACTCTCGCAGCTTCGGAAGTCGTCAGCGTAGGTTATGGTTCAGTGGCCAGACGCGACCTTACAGGCTCTGTCGGAAAGGTCAATATGGATGAAATCATCAAATCTACGCCGATGAACTTCGACCAGGCACTTGCCGGCCGTGTCGCCGGAGTGGTCGTAACGACGTCCGACGGTCAGGTGGGATCGGAAGCGAACATTGTGATCAGAGGAAACAACTCCCTTACACAGTCATCAGCACCTCTCTATGTCATCGACGGATTTCCGACGGAAAGTTCATTCGCTTCTTCCATCAGCCCTGCTGACATCGAAAGCGTCGACGTCCTCAAGGACGCCTCTGCATCAGCAATTTATGGTGCGCGTGGAGCGAACGGAGTCATCGTCATTACGACAAAGCGCGGTTCCCAGGGCAAGGCCAAGGTCAATTTCTCCGCTTCATGGTCTGCCGGCAAAATCGCCAACAAGATGGATGTGCTGAACGGCTATGATTTCGTAAGGCTTGACGAAGAATATGCACAGAACACGACTTCTACTCACTCCGGTTATTTTACCGGATATGACGAGACCGGCGCTTACGACTATGATTTCTACTCGCTGGATGATTATGTAGATTTACCTTATGTAGATTGGCAGGACCAGGTTTACAGGACTTCATTCTCACAAAATTACAATGTATCCGTAAGTGGAGGAAGCGCCAAGGCCGACAATCTCTACAATGTAAGTTTCAGTGCATTGGACCAGAACGGTATCCTCGTCGCATCTGATTTCCAGAGATATTCCGGCAAGGTCAATTTCACACAGAATTTCGGCAAGAAAGTCAGTCTGGACGTAATCGGAAGTTTCTCCCGTGCCACTACCAACGGTACTCAGCCGGCTTCTTCAAATCAGGCCACTACAGTTTCTTCATATCTTCTTTACTCGGTATGGGGATTCCGCCCTATCCGCCCTCTGCGTTTCGGACCTATCAACGATGCATTCGTCAATGAACTCGTGGACGAAGAAATTTCCAATCCTGATGCATTTCGTTTCAACCCGGCGGCGAACGTCAGGAATCAGTACCGCAAGGTCGTCAGAGATTACCTCAGCGGCAGCGCAGCCCTTAACTACGAAATGATCGACGGCCTGAAGCTCCGCATTTCAGGCGGTTATACGCTTGCCAAGAGTCGCAACGAGCAGTTCAACGGTTCCAACACCATGACAGGTCACCCGGCATTTCCTCTCGGATATGGCCCTAACGGACAGATTCTCTGGGACGAAACGCAGACATGGCTCAATGAAAACACATTGAACTACGACAAGACATTCGGTATGGATCATCACTTCCAGGCTCTCGTCGGCGTGACATTCCAGGGAGAAACGACCACGCACCAAGGCGTAGGCGCACACCAGATCAAATCTGAGCAGCTCGGCCTGGAAGGAATGAATACCGGTGAATATCAGGCGATTGAGCCTTACAAATGGGATTGGATGCTCGCATCCGGATTGGCAAGGTTGAACTACAACTACAAGCACAAATATTATTTGACCGCGTCTTTCCGTGCTGACGGTTCATCTAAATTCCCTAAAAACAACCGCTGGGGATTTTTCCCTTCTGCCAGTGTTGCCTGGACTTTCACAAATGAAGGCTGGATGAAGAATCTGACCTGGTGGAACAACGGTAAAATCCGTTTGTCATGGGGAGAAACAGGAAACAACAGGACATCGACGCCATACGACTATTATACACGTTTCGTATCACTTCCAGGAGACAACAACAATCAGGATTATGTTCGTGACGGACAGACGGTTTCAGGATATTTCAGATACAACATGCCTAACGACGACCTGCGCTGGGAGACCACAGAACAGACCGACCTGGGTCTGGACCTCGCTTTTCTGGACAACAGAATCTCCATTACGGCAGATATCTACCAAAAGAACACACGTGACCTGCTGCTGCAAGCGACAATGCCGTCATCATCAGGTTATGAAACGTCAATGATCAATGTCGGTTCCATCCGCAACCGAGGCTTTGAGTTGTCGGTCAATGTCGTTCCGGTACGTTTGAAAAACTTCACCTGGACATCGACATTCAACTTCGGTATGAACAACAACAAGGTGACGGGACTTTCAATGAACCAGACGACACTTATTTCCACCGTGAACTGGAACTCCCGTTATACTTCGCAGACTCCATATATCACCAAAATCGGAATGCCGACCGGACTAATGTATGGTTTCCGTTATCTCGGAACTTATAAGTTGGATGAATTCACCAACGGAACACTTCTCAAAGAGGGCATACCTTATTTGGAAAGCATGACCAGGAACACCGTCGGACCGGGAGACCCGAAATATGCAGACATCAATGGAGACGGAGTCATCAATGATTCTGACAGGACCATCATCGGAGTGGGACAGCCATTGCATACGGGAGGTTGGAACAACACATTCAACTTCTATGGCTTCGACCTGAACGTATTCTTCAGCTGGAGTTACGGCAATGACATTCTCAATGCAAACCGACTTATGTTCGAATACTACGACGGCTCACAGCTGAACCAGTTCGGTTCCATGCGCAATGCTTTCTCTGTAAACAGAAATCCGGAGAGCGATATCCCACGTGCCGGTGCACGAGGCATGGAATACTATTCGTCCCGTGTCGTAGAAGACGGTTCATTCCTGCGATTGAAGACTCTAACCCTTGGTTACACTATCCCTGGCCGGATATTGGAAAAAGTGAAGATTTCCTCTCTCCGAGTTTACCTCACCGGAGACAACTTGTTTACCATTACAAATTATTCCGGACCTGATCCTGAAGTATCCACCAGGAATTCAGTCCTTACCCCGGGATTCGACTGGTCTGCATATCCACGCGCCAGGACAATCACAGGCGGTATTTCACTTACATTCTAAGGAGGAAAAGGTATGAAAAAGATAAAAAACATATTTATCGGATTTTCGGCAGTATTGCTTCTGGGAAGCTGCGACCTCCTGGATGTAAAGCCGAACATCATCACCGAGGAGACATTCTACACCTCCTCATCGCAAGCCCAATTGGCACTCAACGGCGTTTACGGAGTGCTCAACAGTTGGCAGCTGTATGGTTGCAACCTTATTTTGGACTTGAACTACAACAGCGACATCGTACAATACATGTCGACGACAAATGCTTCAATGAAAGGTGCCAGCTTCGAACTGGATGCCAACTCGGATGACGTTTATCAGACTTGGACATGGCTGTACAAGGGAATCCGCAACGCAAACGCTTTCCTTGAGAATATTGAAGGCACAGACTTCGACCCGGACGGCAAGATGGAGGCACAGGCCAGATTCCTGCGGGCATACTACTATTTCATTCTTGCCCAGAACTGGATTAACGTACCTCTCCGCTTGAAGGCAATCGACTCTTACAATGATGTAAAATGCCCGGCTACTCCGCAGCTCAAGGTAATGCAGTTCGCAGTTTCTGAAATGGAAAAATCTCTGGAAACCATCACTGACGACCTTGCCTATGCGCCATCAGACGTAACGAAAACCACGGTGGAAGGCATTCTTGCCAGAGTATATCTCTATATGGCCGGTGAAGCTGTAAGCGGCACTACGGCGGACCAGAAACACGAATATTTCGGAAAAGCCGCCGATTACGCCAGAATGGTCATCGAAAGCGGCAAGCATGAACTGAATCCGGACTACAGTCAAATCTTCATCAATATGATAGGTGACAAGTACGACAAGGAGTATCACGAGTCAATGTGGGAAGCTGATTTTCTTGGCGACCGTTCTTCACCGGATTTCTACGGCAACAGCCGTTGGGGCGAACTCAATGGCCTCCGCAGTTCAAACTCAGGCACGAACTATTCTGAAATGAATACGAATTTCGCATACGGATTGTTCTGCAACACCATAAAACTGTGGAACTTGTATATGGACGACGACCGCACCAAACTTGAGAAGAACCTTTCCGTGATCACGGACAAGCGTCAATTGTGGAGCCTGCCTCCATACCATTATAACGGGACCGGAGAAGAAGCTTGGCTCTATCCTTATGGCGGCGACCCTTCAGATACGAGAAAACTTATCGCCGGCATTGACAAGACTCCTTACTACACATCCGGTGCTGCCGTAAAAGACAGGAATTCCACAAATCAGGAGGAAACGTACTATCCTGGCAGCCGATATTGCGGAAAATTCCGTCGTGAGGTTCAATATGAAGGACGCAAGAACTTCAAGAGCATCTGGTGCGGCATCAATGTACCATTGCTTCGTTACTCAGATGTGCTGCTGATGTATGCAGAGGCGATGAATGAGTATAACGGATCCCCTATCGAAGATCTCTATAACGTAATACTTCCTTTGAGGGAACGTGCAGGCATCGCGTCTGAACCTTTCGCGAAATATGCATCTTATGAAAAATTCCAACAATTCGTAAGAAACGAGCGTGCCCGTGAACTTTGCTTCGAAGGACTCCGCAAGTTCGACCTGCTCCGTTGGGGCATTTACCTATCTTCAATGAAGGAAGTCGCCGCCCTTTCAGGGACAAGCCAATGGAACACCTCGACAGCAAGAAACTACGTCACTATTGTCAGCCGAACAAGCGAAAAGAACAACTACATGCCTATTCCATCACTGGAGTTGGCTGTCAATACTGAACTGAAACAAAACCCATTATGGTAGGAATTATGAAAATCAAGCAAATATTGGCGACTGCATCGCTTTTCCTATTGATGGCATGCAGTCAGCAGAGCATAGTCGTTCCTGTAGATTTTGAAGTCAGCCTTGACCCGGCGAATGTCTACAGGCCAGGCCAACCGATTCATTTCAAGTTTACCGGTGATGCGGACTACATGGTATTCTATAGCGGTGAAATAGGACATGAATTTCAATATCGCGACAGGACATCAGTTCCGATGGATGACATGAATTCCGTCAAAATGAATCTGGAATACACCATGTTCTGGGGTTCACAGAAGAAAGGACTGGATGTTTATATTTCCAACACTTACGAACGAGCTCTTTTCGGTGCAGACGGCGAAGCAGGCCGTGCCGCAATGCGTAAAATGATTGAGGGCGGAATGGAAGGATGGAAAAACCTGGAATACTCGAAAATTGAAGGCGACCACGGAGTTACCGTGAATGCCGAGTACGACCTGAATGACTACGCGGAAAGCTTTGCACTTGCATTCCATTGGCATCCAAACACATACAACTTTACCAGAAATCAGAGCACTTATCATGTCAATGGTGACATAGAAATGAATTTCGGTAAGGACAATTCAGTGACAACCAGATTGAACGACATACCTTTCGACCTCATCGTAATGAATGAGCAGGATCCTCCATATCTGGGAAAGAATCCATTGAGAAGAGGCGATACCACATCAATTGCTACCGCCCACTTCGATGATTCGCGCTATGCCATCAATTTCGAAGGGACGAATCCGACATTTCTGACCTATGAGATCGATGTCTGGTGTGTCTCACAGCCTATGCCGCTCAATACGGTTCTTAAAGACACCGGTGTGCACATCAAGAACATGATGAACCCGATTTATGATTACGAATACACATACGACAAGCCTGGCACATACAAGGCAGTGTTCTATGGAGTGAACGACAATTACCAAGGCCATACGTCCACCGTTCGGGAGGTAACGGTAGTAATAGCGGACGACCCTGTATTTGGAAAATAAATATTTAACTAACAATCAATGTATTATGAAAACACAAGATTACATTGCCCCGGAAATTCTCGAGTTTGAGACAAGTACGGAAACGGGATTCGCACAGTCCCAAGAAGCCAAAGCGATCGCGAACGATCCATACGATTATGAAGAACTAACCTGGTAAATGCTGCACATTATGAAAAGATTTCTTAAATATATGATATTAAGCGCAGCTGCGATTGCGGCAGTCGCTTGTGCAAAAGAAACAGTCGTCAAACCGGAAGGCGAAGAATCAGCAGACGAAGGTGTAACTTTCACAGCCTTCATGCAAAGTGAAAACCCGGCTGCGGAAACCAAGGTTGCAATCGATATTGACGCAACTGCGAAAACTGCGAAAGTATCTTTCACTGCGGGAGATTTTATTGCTGTTTATGACGGTAAAACTATTGACCGCATCACTCTCGAAGCCGAGAATATCAACCCTGACGGTTCGGCAACATTCAAGTCGAAAGAAGTATCTCCCACAGCGGAAAGTTATCTGGCTTATGTCAGTGACATGAACACCTTGGGCAGTTTTGAAGCAAATCACGTTTACACAAACGTGAAGAACGATGCTAACCCGAACGATTTCATTGAGATTGCTTCAGGGAGGACTCCTCACGCGGCGTTTGCAAGTTGCAGCGGAACGGACAGGAGTCTGTCGTTCAAGAACATGCTCACGCTTCTCAAATTCAAGGTTTCCACTACCGGCGTTTCTTATGTGGAATTCAAGGGAAATAACAATGAAAATGTGACAGGTAAAGTTGTCGGAACATACAGCACCGGCGAGACCAACCTTGCAGGATTCAACACGGAAATGAACTGTTTCGCTGTGGCAAAAACATTTGTTTCCGCCCCGAATACGGACTGCTACATAACCCTCGCGCCGGGTCTGACATTATCCAAAGGATTCACGATTACGGCATATGATGCAGCCGGGAATTCGCTGTTCACCTCCAAATCAGACAAGGCATTCAAGACGACTGCCGGCAAGCTCTGGGATCTCGGCACACTCGAGGAGCACAAGATGACTCCTTACCAGATGTGGATGGCAGGACAAGACATTGAAATCGGCGGCAAGATGTACAATAAGACGGAGTATGGTGCTGGGAAACTCATTTCAGAGGGAACTGTCGCTGTGACAACTTCTGGAGTTTATTTCATTGCACCGGGCGCAGAAGCCTCATTGAATCAATCCGCATTTAAGGGCTCTGTGATGATTATCGGTAATGAGTCGGGTTCGAGGTCGTCAGTTCACGTCATCAGCGGATGTGACTATGAACTTGGAAACGAGACTGCCGAACACCACATAGTGGCGTTCAAGAACGTCTCCATTACAAACGACGACCTCAACCGGCGAATACTTAGTGTCGCAAGTGCTAACATCGGACGTATAGTTCTCGAAAACTGTTATTTGGGACTTAACGAAGACCTCCTTTGGAGACAGAAAGCCGGACAGAATCTTAACGATATGTCAATTATTGACTGCGATATCCGCGTAATGAACGACAAAGACAGTCGTGGACGTGCTCTGATTCAGACTTGGAATGGTGCTGCTGCAGACTACACGCTCGGATCATTCACTGCCAAGAACAATGTAATCTGGAGCGACGGCGAGCCTCGTCCATTCTACTTCATTGACGCACGCTTTGCCAGTGGTATCGAATTCGCGGCCGTCGATATAGAAAACAACACACTCTACAATGTAGCAGGAGTTGATACCGGCTCAAGAAGAGGACTCGTAACAGTAAACAAGATTTCAGGCGATGTCACCATCAAGAACAATATCGCATACCAGACGAATCCTGTAGACAAAGGCACGGCAGGTGAAAGCAAGCTTCTGATTCTTTCCACCAAGGGAGAAGACCGCGAAATCACATCTGTAAACACGGGTGGAAACTGGTCATGGTATCCTCACACCACATTTATGGTCGGCATCAAAAACGCATTCTATTGGGGTTCGGCCGAAGGAACATCTCTCGGAATGAAACTGAACGGCAACGCAATCGACTCCATCAACGAGCCATTCGAAAGCGTGAATCTCACCACCGGGTCATTTGTTAAAAAGGCGGCCTTTGCTGCTACGGGAGCATCACGCTAGTAAGTTTTAAGACCGCCTCAAAAACATGTCCTTCTACATTGTGCCTTTTGAGGCGTCTTAATTTTCAAATTTCTAAACATAGTCTATGACTAAGAAGTGGATAGTTACAATCACGATGACACTGGCGGCAACACTGCTGCCGGTGCCGTCGTTTTCGGCAGAGAACAGTTTCGACTGGAAAGAATTTCTCGGGCAATATGATATGCTGTGGGACAATGACATCACGGCGGACCCGGTCTTTCCGGAAGGCATTTTCGGGAAACGTCATTGGGGCCGCACGGACGGCTATTACTCGGGAGCATTGATGGGCAACGGATTGCTCGGAACCAACATGTATAAGCTCACCGACGGCGTGTATCGGCTCAATGTCGGTCGCAGCGATGTCACGGAAGCGCGCGAGCCGTTCAATGTCTACAATTCCGGCCGTCTGCCGATAGGCTATTTCACTTTTTCCACAGTCGGTCAGGTGCAGGACGAAAAAATGCGCCTGTCAATATACGATGCCGTCACATCAGGAGCATTGAAAACCAATGCCGGAAGACTTGATTTCCGTACATACGTCCATTCAGAACGTGAATGTATCATCTTCGATACCCACGCAGAAGGTGGCGAGACAGGCTGGAAACTCGATTTCGTACCGCAGAAAGCAATCAGTCCACGGTACGTCTTCAATTCGGCAAATGCGCCAAAGGGGTATGTCAATGCCGAAGGCAAATCCAATCCCGATTCATATTTCCACAAAGACGGTGATGTGAACTTCTGCATTCAGGCGCTGGCGAAAGATACCACGTTTACCGACATTGCAAGATGGTATGTCGTGGCTTGGAAGACAGTCATAAACGGCGCTGACAGCAGGACGATTGCGACCGTAACCCAGGCTGACAAACTTGCAAAAGCAGTGGCCGAGGCTAAGGCTATCATCAGAAATGCCTTTTCTGTCGCCAAAGAAAAGCTTGATTCACAGCATGTTGCATGGTGGCATAATTTCTACCGTGATGCAGCGTTCCTGACATTCCCGGACAAGAACATTGAGCGTTTCTGGTGGTTCCAATACTATAAATTCGCATCTACGGCACGACCGGGGAAACCGATAGTCGATCTGCAGGGCGTATGGCCGACCAGCGACACTCCTTGGCCGGCAATCTGGATGAATCTTAACATACAGCTCACATACAGCTGGCTGACCAAGGCAAATCTCGGCCAGCTGGAGCAGCCTTTATGGGATTCATTCTGGAAGAACCGAGAGAATCTCACACGCAATGTCACCGACATTTCAGGACAGGAAAACTGGAAGGACTGTATGGTAATGCCGAGGGCTTCCAGCTACGACATGCACGCGGCACTCAGTCCGGCATTGGCTCAAAGAAATCAATACGAAGTAGGAAATCTCACCTGGACGCTATTCTATTATTGGCAGATGTGCGAGGCCTACCGTGATGATTTCCAGATGAAAGAACGTCTTTTTCCATTGCTGAAATCGGCTGTAAACATCTTTTTCCGTATCAGGATTACCAACCCGGACGGAACCTATTCACTCCCATCCACTGCATCGCCTGAATATGGAGAGGGTGAGCTTGGAGAAATAGGGACCAATTCCAATTACGACCTTGCAAATCTGCGCTGGGGCCTCTCCACGCTCATAAGTATTGACGAAAAATACGGTCTTAATGATCCGATGCTGCCGAAGTGGAAAGACTTCCTTGCCAATCTGCCCGCATTCGGGTACGACGAGGAAACTGGTTTCAAGGTCAGCGACAAATTCGAGTTCACGGACACGATCCACAGGCATTGGTCCCATCTTTTCATGATTTACCCGTATCATCTTCTGGATTGGGAAAATCCTGAAGATGAGAGCCGTATGCGACTGTCAATGAACCGTTGGCAGGGCAATACCGGCTATTCATTGACCGGCAAAGCCGCAATGCTGGCGACAGCAGGCGAAGGTGACGGGGCATTGGCCTGCATGAAGAAATTTTTCGCAGGATGGCTGCGTCCGAACACGCTTTACAATGAGTCGGGACCGGTTATCGAGACACCGTTCTCGGCGATGTGTTCATTGGAAGAGATGTATCTTCAGGACTGGGGCGACTGCATCAGAGTTTTCCACGGCTGTCCTTCGTCATGGAATGACGTGAGTTTCAAGAACATGCGAGCACGTGGGGCATTCATGATTTCAGCAGAGCGCAAAAACGGGAATACGACGTCCGTCACCGTGTCAAGTGAGAAAGGAGGCACATGCCGCATCCATACCGGCATTACCGAGATGATGCTCAGGGTTACCGGAGACGACGGGCAGACACCGCAATGGAAGGCATGTGGAGACGGCATTCTGGAGATATACATGAAAAAGGGTGAAACGGTGACGGTCAGCCGTCGTCTTACCTCGTATAAAGTGAATTATGACGAGGCGGCTGTTCCGAAATATGAACTTCCTGACCCGCTTGTGAAGAATAACGGAAAGAGTGTCAAGTCCGTGAAAGACTGGGAGCAGAAGCGCCGCCCAGAAATCATGGATATGCTACGTCGGGAAATGTACGGATATGAGCCGGGGAAACCTGCGGGACTGCATTTCAAGGTCCTGGAAGAGAGCCATGACGCATTCGGCGGGAAAGCGACGCGCCGCCAGGTGGCTTTATATTTTACTGAAGACGAGAGCCGCTACATGACTGTCCTGATGTATATTCCAAATGATGCAAAAGGCCCGGTGCCGGCGTTTATGGGAATGAATTTCAGAGGCAATTATGCTACGACCACTGATCCGGAAGTGCTCATGCCGACGGAAAGCCAGATCGAGGACTACGGTTCGTGGTACCAGCCTGTCAACCGGGGCGACTGGGGACGCAGATGGCCTTATGAATATGTATTGTCCAAAGGGTATGCTGTTGTGACAATGTTCTACGGCGATGTCGATCCGGACTGGAATGACGGCTTCCACAACGGCGTGCACGGCCTTATGGATAAAGGCAAGCCGCGTACAGGAGAGTCGTGGAGTACGATTTCGGCTTGGGCTTGGGGGCTTTCCCGCGCATTGGACTATCTCGAAACGGACAAGGACATTGACGCTGGCAAGGTCGCCGTACTGGGACATTCGCGGCTGGGGAAAACAGCACTCTGGGCGGGCGCGACAGACCAGCGGTTCGCATTGGTAATATCCAACTGCTCAGGATGTTGCGGAAGTGCAATTTCACGCAGGAAATTCGGCGAGACCATATACATCGTGAATGACGCTTTCCAGCATTGGTTCTGTGGCAACTTCGAAAAATACAGCAACAACGAAGATGCCCTTCCGTTCGACCAGCATGAGCTGATTTCAATGATAGCTCCGCGTCCTGTCTACGTTTCAAGCGGAAGCGAGGACAACTGGGCTGACCAGAAGGGAGAGTATCTAAGTCTGGTGGGAGCGACACCGGTTTATAACCTATATGGTTATGAGGGATTTACATCCACGGAAAAGCCTGGAGTGGAAGATCCGGAAACAGTCGGACGGATGGGCAACCACATGCGCAAGGGCGACCACGACATCTTGCTTTACGACTGGACACAATTCATTAATTTTGCAGACAAGTTTCTGAAATAACTGAAATCTTTTAGACACACATTCGATGAAATTCCATAGCATCATCCAAACTGCACTGTGCTGCACGGCTGTTCTTTTCGCGGGAACTCCACTGTCCGCCAATAACGGCGACTACGGTCTGAATTCCCCGGACGGACATATTACCGTAAATGTCTCCGTCGGCAGCGATATCAAATATTCAATCTCCCACGACGGAAAAGTTCTGATCGCGCCATCTGCCATATCAATGAATCTTTCAGACGGCATTGCTTTCGGCGAGAATGACAGACTCCGCAAGGTGAATCGCTCAAGTTACGACGAGACATGCCCGGCGACAGCATACAAAAAGGCGGAGGTCCGGGACAACTACAATCAGATCAGATTGCAGTTCAATGAGTTCTCCCTCGTTTTCCGGGCATATGATGATGGTGCTGCATACAGGTTTGAGAGCAATCTGGACAAGAATAAGGAGTACAAGGTAATCTCCGAGCAGGCTGAATTTGATTTCGGCACAGATCGTAAAGCATTTGTCCCATACGTTATCGGTCTCGGCGGCAAGCAGTTTGACGGTCAATTCTACAGTTCATTTGAAAACACCTATACCGTTCAGAACCTTTCCGGATGGAGAAAGGACAAGCTGGCGTTTCTGCCTCTTGCTGTCGAAGCGGACAATGGAGTGAAAGTGCTTGTCACGGATGCGAACCTCACGAATTACCCTGGAATGTATCTGCTTGGAGATGAAGGCAGTACCAAATTAAAGGGAGTCTTTGCCCCTTATCCAAAGGTCGTAGAGCAAGGAGGAAAGCATCTGCTCCACGGAATCGTGACCGAGCGGGAGAATTTCATCGCCAAAGTTTCCGGAGACGAGGTCTTCCCTTGGAGAGCATTCATCATCAGCACCGACGATGCGCAACTTGCTGTAAATGACCTGGTGTGGAAACTTTCACAGCCACAGGAACCTGGAATGGATTTCTCATGGGTCAAACCAGGAAAAGTGGCATGGGACTGGTGGAACGGGTGGAATCTCTATGATGTGGACTTCCAAGCAGGAATAAACACTGAAACCTACAAATACTACATTGATTTCGCAGCAGCCCACAACATTGAATATGTGATTCTTGACCATGGCTGGGCCGTAAAGAAAAAAGCGGATTTGCTTCAGGTAATTCCAGAAATAGACATGCCAGGACTTGTCAAGTACGGACAGGAGAAAGGTGTCGGCATCATTCTGTGGGCCGGTTATTGGGCATTTGACCGAGATATGGAGAATATCTGCAGGCACTATGCGGAGATGGGGGTCAAGGGCTTCAAGGTCGATTATATGGACAGAGACGACCAGATTATCGTGGACTTCCACTCCAGGGCTGCGGAAATGACAGCCCGCTATGGGCTTTTGATCGATTTCCACGGGACTTACAAACCGACCGGACTGAACCGCAGATGGCCCAATGTCGTAAATTACGAAGGAGTCCATGGTCTGGAGCAGATGAAATGGAGCAGTCCCGCTGTGGATCAGGTCACTTACGACGTCACCGCACCATTCATCCGCATGGCTGCAGGCCCGATGGACTACACGCAGGGTGCAATGAGAAATGCTACCCGTGCAAATTATCGTCCGGTAAATGACGAAGCCATGAGTCAAGGCACACGATGCCGTCAATTGGCGGAATATGTCATTTTCGATGCCCCGTTGAACATGCTCTGCGACTCTCCTTCAAACTACATGCGCGAGGAGGAGTGCACGGAATTCATAAGTTCCATACCTACCGTGTGGGATGAAAGCATTGGCATAAATGGAGAAATAGGCAAGTATATAACCTTGGCCCGCCGTAGCGGCAAGACTTGGTATATAGGCTCATTGACAGACTGGAACGGACGCGATTTGACGCTTGACCTCAGTTTTCTCGGAGAAGGCAACTGGACATTGGATATTTTCCAGGATGGTATCAATGCAGACAGAGCGGCGCAAGACTACAGCCATACAACCGCTGCTGTGCCGGATAACCGACAAATTACCGTACACCTCGCGCCCGGTGGAGGCTGGGTAGCAAAAATCCTTCCGACCACCGAATCCGCCGGCGCGGACACGGCATTCAAATTCAGGCCGAAGAACGGGAAGATATATCACAAGGGGTGGATTGACCTGAACAAGAACGGGGTCAAGGACATTTATGAAGATCCGGCGGCGGACATTGACGCGAGAGTGGAAGATCTGCTTTCGAAGATGACGATTGAAGAGAAGACCTGCCAGATGGTGACGCTTTACGGCTTTGGCCGCGTGCTTGCTGACCCGCTTCCGACACCGGAATGGAAGGAGAAACTGTGGAAGGACGGCATGGGCGCGATCGACGAGCATCTGAACGGTTTCCGCCAATGGGGCAAGCCTATCGAGATGTATTCGCCTTATCTCTGGCCGGCATCCACACATGCGGCTGCGATGAACGAGGTCCAGCGGTTTTTCATCGAAGATACCAGGCTGGGCATTCCCGTGGATTTCACCAATGAGGGAATACGTGGCGTCGAGGCCTATCGTGCGACGAATTTTCCTACCCAACTCGGCCTCGGACATACCTGGGACAGGGAATTGATCAATGAAGTGGGACGAATCACCGGCCGCGAGGGCAGGCTTCTGGGCTATACCAATGTCTATGCTCCGATTCTCGATGTGGGACGTGACCAGAGGTGGGGCCGCTACGAGGAAGTTTATGGAGAGTCTCCCTATCTTGTAGGTGAACTGGGGGTACAGATGACACTCGGAATGCAGACAGATTTCCAGGTGGCATCCACCGCCAAGCATTTCGCTGCTTATTCGAACAACAAGGGAGCACGCGAGGGCATGTCCCGCGTGGACCCTCAGATGGCGCCTCATGAAGTCGAGAACATACATATCCATCCATGGAAAGAGGTTATTTCACGTGCAGGACTCCTCGGTGCGATGGTTTCATACAACGACTATGACGGCGAGCCGATAGAGGGCAGCCATTATTGGCTTACTGAACGTCTCCGCGACGAATTTGGCTTCAAGGGCTATCTCGTGAGCGACAGCGATGCCGTGGAGTATCTTTATTCGAAGCACAATGTCGCAGCGGACATGAAAGAAGCTGTGCGCCAGAGCGTTATGGCAGGACTGAATGTGCGTTGCACCTTCCGCTCGCCTGACAGTTATGTGCTTCCTTTGAGAGAACTTGTAGAAGAAGGAACTGTTCCGATGTCGGTCATTGACGAAAGAGTACGCGACATCCTGCGCGTAAAGTTTATCGTAGGGCTGTTCGACGCCCCCTATCAGACTGACTATGAAGCAGCTGACGAAGAAGTCGATGGCGTGAAGAACAATGAGGTGGCGCTTCGAGCTTCTCTGGAATCTCTTGTGCTTCTGAAAAACGCTTCATCCGACACCCCGTTTGGGACGTACGGCAAGACATTGCCTCTCAACGCAAAAGCACTTAAACGCGTTGCCGTCATCGGTCCGAACGCTGACGACACTGGATATGCTCATCTCCATTACGGACCATTGGGGACCGAAGCCGTTTCGGTGCTTGAAGGATTGCGCAAGGCGCTTGACGGCAAGGCGGATGTCGTATATGCCAAGGGCTGTGAACTCGTGGACAAGAATTGGCCCGAATCGGAAGTGCTGCCTGAAGACCCGACTGCGGAAGAAATGGCCGGGATAGCGGAAGCCGTTAAGATGGCTGAAAGCGCCGACGTTACCGTGCTCGTTCTGGGCGGCGGTCCGCGCACATGCGGAGAAAACAAAAGCCGCACGTCTCTGGAACTGCCTGGACATCAGAATCTTCTGTTGAAGGAAATCATAAAGACAGGCAAACCGGTCGTCGTGGTCCTGATAAACGGACGTCCATTGTCAATAAACTATGCTGACAAATACGCGGATGCTATCTTGGAGGCCTGGTATCCTGGGGCGCATGGTGGGACCGCTGTCGCAAAAGCACTGCTTGGAGAGTATAACCCGGGCGGCAAACTCACGGTAACTTTCCCGCGCACGGTGGGACAGATTCCGTTCAATTTCCCGTATAAGCCTGCTTCTCAAGTGGATGGCCGCAAGGAACTCGGCCAGGGCGGATGGGCCAGCCGTGTCAACGGTTCACTCTACGACTTCGGCTACGGACTCTCTTATACGACTTTCGAATACACGGATCTCCGACTCTCCGCCACTCAGATCACCCCGACGGATTCAGTGCTGGTCTCTTTCAATGTAACCAACACCGGCAAAGTCCGCGGAGATGAGGTCGTGCAGCTTTATGTCCACGATTGTCTAAGTTCAATAACGGTCTATGAGAAGGTACTGCGCGGTTTCGAACGCATTTCCCTTGAACCGGGAGAGACCAGGACTGTAGAATTCAAGTTGACTCCAAAGGATTTGGCAATGCTCGACAGGAACATGGATTTCGTGGTGGAGCCGGGTGATTTCGAAATCATGGCCGCGGCGTCATCCACAGACATAAGGCTTCAGGCAAAACTCAGCGTGAAGGATCCTTCTGCTACTTCAGTTACGGAGTCCAAGACTGATGATATGAGATTCGCCGGCCCAGTAAGACTCGGAAAAGGAGATTTCCTTACTGTTCCGGCAAGTGGAAGCGTAACAGGTGTGCGCTTTGTCCTCAGTGAAAATTCAGATGCGGAAATCTACGTGCAGATAACTAATGGCGGCGGTCAGTTCCTAACGGTTTCCGGCACTAAGCATTGTGGCGCCGGTGTCAATGAGGTTTCATTCCCGTCCACCGATGCTTCTGAACTGAGGCTTGTCGTCGGAAGAGGCAAAGCCGTAGTCGATAACATTGAAATAGATAAATCAACTCTGTAACAGAATTGTAAAAAAAGTACATTCTTTTTAAATTTGCGCTGCTGATAATTCTCGTATTCATATGGCTAGACAGATAAAGATCAAGGATATCGCCAAGATGGCGGGTGTCTCATCCGGTACAGTGGACCGTGTGCTGCATAACAGGGGAGGAGTCTCAGAATCAAGTAAGAAAGCTGTAGAACGCATATTGGCTGAAGTCGGATACCGTTATAATATTCATACCTCTGCCGTGTCATTGACAAAGGAATTCAATCTGGTCATTACCACTCCGGGCGGAATTCCGGGTGAGTACTGGGGTTCAGTCATGTCCGGAATTGAACATGCTCTCAATGAATTCTATGATATCAATATCCATTGCATCCAGGCATTGTACAATCAGTTCGATGTCTATTCTTGCCGTACTGCTTTCGACAGTGTTTTGCAGATGTCGCCTGATGCTGTGATCATAGGTCCGACATTCGCGTCTGAAACTATACGCCTGTGCAATGAACTCGACAAGGCTGAGATACCATATGTTTTCGTGGACTCCGTTATAGACGGAACAAGTCCGGTCGCATCATATACGACGGACCAATATGCCTGCGGCCATCTTTTGGGAAGGCTTCTGTCTTCATTTACTCCGTCAAATGCAAAATTTGCCATTTGTGGAACTGCGCGTGTAGGTGATGAAAGGTCAAACAATACCCAGGAGAGGAAGAAAGGGTTCTTGGCATATTTCAAGGAAACAGGCCGTTCGGATAGTGTTTCTGAAATACGCTTTTCCATATCCAATCCTAAGGAAACAGAAGATATTATCCTGGAATTGGTAAAGAATAATCCTGATATAAAGGGGATTGCGGTGCTCAACTCGAGAGGTTATGTAGTGGCTGATATTCTCCGTCGTCATGGCATTGACGATATCCGGCTTATGTCGTTCGATCTTACATCGAATAATGTTCGCTGTATTCAGAACGAGTCTATTTCCGCAGTTCTTTGTCAACGTCCTGAACTGCAGGGTTTCTTCTCAGTAAAGTCACTTATTCATTGGCTGCTTTACCGTAATGCGGATACGAACAAGCATCATAAAATGCCGATAGATGTCGTGTTCAAGGAGAATTTGCCGTTCTATAAGGAAATCGTGGATTCAGAATAGAGTTCCGTTTTCTAATGCTTATGAATTCTGAGTGTTTTCATGAGGATGAAGATTGTAAAATTTTTCTCGTGTACGTGCACAATTACGATATATATTATTATATTTGCGCATTAGAAGTATCTACCACATAACAAAACTACTGATTAAGAATATTATCTATGGTAAAAATGACTGAAAGTTGGCGCTGGTATGGCCCAAATGACCCTGTATCATTGTCTTATATAAAACAGGCAGGCGTTACCGACATTGTTCATGCTCTGCACCACATACCGAACGGAGAAGTTTGGACGGTGGAGGAAATCCGCAAGAGACAGAATATCATTGCGGAATATGGACTTAAATGGAGCGTTGTCGAGAGCGTTCCTGTGCATGAACACATAAAGACGCGCGAAGGCAAATATCAGGAATATATTGACAATTACAAACAGTCATTGCGTAATCTTGCCGAGTGCGGTATCAAGTGTGTCACTTATAACTTCATGCCTGTTCTTGACTGGACGAGGACTGACCTTGCATGGGAAATGCCGGACGGCTCCAGGGCGTTGCGATTCGAGAAAGCTGCATTTATGGCTTTTGACCTGTTCATTCTCGGCCGTAAGGCGGCATTCGACGAGTATTCTCCTGAAGAAATCGCGCGGGCTAAGGCGAGATATGAGCAGATGGATGATGCGGAAAAGGCGCTTATTACTCGAAATATGATAGCAGGACTGCCTGGCAGCGAAGAGAGTTTTACATTGGACCAGTTTCGCAGTGCACTTGCGCGCTATGACGGCATTACCGAGGATATGCTCAGAGCCAATCTCATATATTTTCTCAATGAAATCTGTCCAGTTGCCGATGAATGCGGGGTGATGATGGTCATTCATCCTGATGACCCGCCTTACCCTATACTGGGACTTCCTCGAATCCTTTCTACGGCAGATGACTTCAGAAAGCTCATATCTGCGGTTCCGAACAAGTCCAACGGACTCTGTCTGTGTACAGGTTCTTTCGGTGTCCGCGCCGACAATGATATGGTTTCCATGATGTATGAATTTGCCGAGAGAGTGGGTTTTGTGCATCTGAGAAGCACAAAAAGAGATGACGAGGGTAATTTTTACGAAGCAAATCATCTGGAGGGTGATGTGGATATGTACGGTATGATGAAAGCATTGCTGGAAGTGCAGCAGAAAACAGGTGTCAGCATCCCTGTCAGACCTGATCACGGACACCAGATGTGTGACGACCTGAACCGCAGATCAAATCCGGGATATTCCTGCTATGGCAGAATGAGAGGAATCGCTGAGCTTCGCGGTCTTCAGATGGGTATTGCCCGATCAATGGAAAATAACAAATAACATACGTTGAAAATGGAATCGAATTTATTTGATGTTAAAGGAAAGGTAGTAGTGATGACAGGCGCCTGTGGCGTTCTGGGAAGTACTATTGTCAAGTATTTTGCCGCACAGGGGGCATCAGTTGTCCTTCTGGATCTCGAAAGGACAGCTGCCATCGGCGAAAAACTCGTTGCTGAAATCAAGGCTGACGGGGGAGAGGCCTCATTCTTCGCCACTAATGTCCTGGACAAGTCTGTTCTTGAGAAGAACAATGAGCAGATTCTCTCCAAGTACGGAAAAATCGATGTCCTGCTGAATGCAGCAGGAGGAAATATGGCATCAGCTACAGTTCCGCCGGACAAAACCATCTTCGACCTCGACGTGGATGCGGTCAAGAAGGTAACCGAGCTGAACTTGTTCGGCACCATTATCCCGACGATGGTTTTCGCCAAGTCAATGGTGGAGAGCGGCAAAGGTTCCATCATCAACTTCGCATCTGAGTCTGCGCTCCGTCCTCTGACCAGAGTGGCCGGCTATGGTGTCGCCAAGGCCGCTGTCGCAAACTGGACCAAATACCTGTGCGCAGAGCTCGCGATGAAATTCGGAGAGGGGTTGAGGGTCAATGCGATAGCTCCCGGCTTCCTTCTTACAAACCAGAACCGTGCCCTGCTTGTGAATGAAGACGGCTCATTGACGGCCCGATCCCATACCATTCTGGCCCATACACCTGTCGGCAGATTCCTCGAGCCGGATGAACTGGTAGGAACTCTTCACTACTTGGCGTCCGATGCCTCCAAAGCCGTCACCGGCACCGTATGCGTCGTGGACGGCGGCTTCGATGCGTTTTCGATATAAATCTATGTGTAAACAGTTCTAAACATTGCTAACAGATAACTCCTGCTCGTGAGGGCAGGAGTTGTCTGTTTTTGATGGTAGTCATCTGGTCTTCATCAGAAGCCGAAGTAGCGTTTTGCATTATTGTATGAAATGTCTTGTACCATTTGGTGAATGAAATGCATCTCGCTCTTCGGAAGACGTCCGGACTGGACATCTTTACCTAACTCATTGCACAGTATCCTTCTGAAATACTCGTGGCGGGGATATGAAAGAAAACTCCGGGAGTCAGTCAGCATCCCGACGAATCTGCTGAGCAGGCCGAATGAAGATAGTGTGTTGAGCTGTTTGCGGATGCCGTCTTCCTGATCCAGGAACCACCATGCTGCGCCATATTGCATCTTGCCGGGAACTGTTCCGTCGTTGAATGTATAGGCCAAGGCTGCCATTACCTCGGAGTCCTTCGGATTCAGATTGTATAAAATGGTCTTGGCCAGCATGTTGTCATAAGCCAATGTGCTGAAAAACTTGTGTCCTGCCGCAGCCAATGTCTTGTCACCAATGGCGTCAAAACCAGTATCAGGTCCCAGTTTTTCAAACATACGGCGGTTGTTGTTGCGGAGAGGTCCGATATGGAATTGCTGTACCCAGCCGCTTCTGCAGTCCATGCGGGCAAGGTCAAGCAAAACTGCTGTCCTATAAATGCTTATATCTTCATTCTTAGGCTGAATGCCTTTCAATGTGTTTCTGAATATGCGGTCTGCGTCGTCCTGCGTGCATTCTTCTGCATAGAATGTATCCAGTCCATGGTCTGACAGGCGGCATCCCATGTTCTCAAAATAGTCATGTCTTTTCTGCAGCGCATCCAAAAGATCCTGATAACCGGTTATGGCTATGCCGGATGCTTCTTCCAGTTTATGGATATATGAACAGAATACATCCGGTTTTTCTATGTCCGTCACCTTGTCCGGTCTCCATGCAGGCAACACATTTACACCGAAGGGGTGTTCATGTATATATTTATGCCATTCAAGATTGTCAATGGGATCGTCTGTTGTGCAGACGGTCTCTACATTGAACTTCTTCATTATCTCTTGTCCTCTGAATTCATCCGTCTGAAGTTTGGCGGTGCAGTCTTCGTAGATCTCCTGGGCGGTCTCAGGATTCAGGAGTTTGTATATGCCGAATACTCTCGCGAGTTCAAGATGAGTCCAATGATATAGCGGGTTTCTCATCGTATATGGTACGGTCTCAGCCCATTTCTCGAATTTTTCCCACGACGGCTTGCTGCCGGTTATGTATTCTTCGGGGATGCCGTTCCCGCGCAGGGCCCTCCATTTATAGTGGTCTCCTCCTAACCAGACCTCGGTAAGATCCTTGAACTGGTGATTTGTTGCAATCTCTTCCGGTATAAGGTGGCAGTGGTAGTCGATAATCGGCATTTTCGCCGCGCTGTCATGGTATAGTTCACGTGCGTAGTCGTTTTCCAGAAGGAATTCGTCATTTATGAAATCTGTTGTCATATTGTGGTTATCGTTTATATGTGCAAAAATAGTAAAAATATCCGTGTACGTGCACGAAATTGTGAAATAATTACTATTTTTGCATTGGAAAGAATGCATAATGAATAACAGAAAAACTAAACAATAGTATAAAATGGCTAAAATTGTTACTTTCGGGGAGGTCATGCTCCGTCTTGCAACTCCTGGACATCTCCGTTTCGGACAGGCAAATGTGTACGAATCCACTTTTGGAGGAGGGGAAGCGAATGTTGCCGTATCGTTGGCAAATTATGGTATGGATGCGGATTTCGTCACCCGGCTCCCTGAAAATGATATAGCTGATGCCTGCCTTCGTGAACTTCGTGGTCTTGGAGTCGGTGTAGCTCACTGTGTGCGTGGTGGCGAGAGAATGGGAATATATTTTCTCGAGACAGGAGCGGTGTCCAGAGCAAGCAAGGTCATATATGACAGAGCTCACTCTGCGATTTCCGAGATTGAAAAAGGAATGATTGACTGGGAAGGCGTGCTGAAAGGTGCCGACTGGTTTCATTGGACCGGTATTACTCCAGCCGTCAGCCAAGGTGCTGCGGATGTCTGCCTTGAAGCTCTTGAGGTGGCGTCGAAACTGGGCGTAACTGTTTCCTGCGACCTGAATTTCCGTAAGAAGCTTTGGAAATACGGTAAGAGCGCCGGCGAGGTTATGGAAAAACTGGTTTCTTACTGCGATGTGATTATAGGCAATGAAGAGGATGCTGAAAAAGTGTTCGGCATCAAGCCTGAGAATTTCAATGTTGAGGATGGCCTGATCGAGAATGCTCGTTTCGAGAGTGTTGCGCGTCAGTTGATGGAGAAGTTTCCGAAAGCGAAGAAAGTCGTCATTACTCTGAGAGGCTCTGTCAATGCAGACCATAACACTTGGAGCAGTGTATTGTTTGACGGTACCAAACTGCATTCGTCCAAAACCTACGATATAACTGATATCGTTGACCGTGTCGGTGGCGGTGACTCTTTCTGCGGAGGACTCATCTACGGAATGCTGAAATATCACGATGACAGGAAAGCCCTGGATTTCGCTACAGCAGCATCATGCCTGAAACACACGATATCAGGCGATTATAACAGGGTGACCGTAAGCGAAGTGGAAACGCTGATGAATGGAAACGGCTCCGGCCGGGTTTCGAGATAACAAATTGACAAACATTATACTATGGCGAAATACAGTAAAATAGAGGTGCTGACGGCCGCACAGAAATATGGCTTGATACCGGTTTTTTATCATGCGGACATCGATGTGTCCTGCAAAGTCCTCAAGGCCTGCTATGACGGAGGCGTGAGAGCCTTTGAATTTACGAACAGGGGAGACTTTGCGCACGAGGTGTTCGGAAAGCTTGTGAAGTATGCTGAGACGGAATTGCCTGGAATGATTCTGGGCGCAGGCTCTATTGTTGATGCTCCTACGGCTGCATTGTATATGCAACTTGGGGCGAATTTTATTGTTGGGCCTCTGTTTAATCCTGATATTGCCGTTGTCTGCAACCGCAGATGCGTCCCTTATATACCGGGCTGCGGCAGCGTGACTGAGATTGGTTATGCGCAGCAGGCTGGCTGTGATGTATGTAAAGTTTTCCCTGGAGATGTACTGGGACCGGCTTTCGTAAAGGGGGTGAAGGCTCCGATGCCATGGACAAAAATCCTTGTTACAGGCGGCGTAAAACCATCTGAAGAGAATTTGTCTGGTTGGTTCAGTGCCGGCGCGACTTGTGTGGGGATGGGTAGTAACTTGTTTCCTAAGGATATGATCAAGGCTGGAGATTGGGGAAAAATTACCCAGTTGTGCAGTGAGGCATTGGAAATAATCGCTAAAGTGAGGAAATAATCAAGATGAACACTAAAACTAATTTCAGGTGGGCGATTTGTGCCATGCTCTTTATGGCAACGGCAGTGAATTACCTTGACAGACAAGTGCTTTCGCTGACTTGGGATGAATTCATAAAGCCTGAGTTTCATTGGGATGAGTCTCATTACGGAACGATTACTTCGATTTTTTCCATTGTGTATGCTGTCTGTATGCTTTTCGCAGGGAAATTCGTGGACTGGATGGGAACTCGCAAAGGTTATATGTGGGCTATCGGAATATGGTCTGCAGGAGCGTGTGCCCATGCTTTGTGTGGTGTAGTAACAGAATCTGTTGTCGGCCTTCATAACGCGACGGAGATGATTCAGGCAGCGGGTGATACGGCCGTGTTGATTTCCACTGTGAGCATGTATTGTTTCCTCGTGGCCAGAAGTGTTCTCGCACTTGGTGAAGCAGGCAATTTCCCTGCTGCAATCAAGACCACGGCCGAGTATTTTCCGAAGAAAGACAGAGCTTATGCGACGTCTATTTTCAATGCGGGCGCATCTATCGGCGCACTGTTTGCTCCCTTGACTATTCCTCTGCTGGCCAAGCATTTGGGATGGGAAATGGCATTTATTGTCATCGGCCTTCTCGGATTCTTATGGATGGGCGTCTGGGTGTTCCTTTACGATAAACCTGAGTGTTCCAAATATGTCAGCAAAGAAGAACTTGCATATATTGAGCAGGACAAAGAACTTGACGACAGTTCGGCTGAAGATCTTGATACTCCTGATGAAAAGAAACTTAGCTTAGGTCAATGTCTTAAATATCGTCAGACTTGGGCATTCGTGCTCGGAAAATTTATGACTGACGGGGTGTGGTGGTTTTTCCTGTTCTGGACGCCTTCGTATCTGAACACGCAGTTCGGCATAAAAACCACAGATCCTATGGGTATGGCATTGATTTTCACGCTTTACGCGATAACGATGCTGTCCATCTATGGTGGAAAACTGCCGACATTGTTCATAAACAGCGCAATGAAGAAAGGACGTGAGTTCGATCCGTATGCTGCAAGAATGAAGGCAATGCTGATATTTGCGTTTTTCCCGCTTGTTGTGCTTTTAGCTCAGCCGCTTGGGCGCATATCTCCTTGGTTCCCAGTCATTCTTATCGGTATAGGCTGTGCTGCACACCAGTCCTGGTCTGCCAATATCTTTTCTACAGTAGGTGATATGTTTCCGAAATCCTGCATTGCGACTGTGACCGGAATCGGCGGAATGGCCGGCGGTCTCGGATCAATGCTTATGCAGAAAGTTGCAGGAGAACTCTTCGTCTATTCAGCTGCGACGGATATGACTTTCCTCGGTTTCCGTGGAATGCCGGCCGGCTATTTCATCATCTTTTGTGTCTGTGCAACCTCATACCTCATCGGTTGGGTGATAATGAAGGCACTCGTTCCTAAATATAAAGTAATCACATTGTAGCAATCTTTCTTCATACTGTTTGATTTCGCCGGAAATTTTTCTAATTTTGAAGTCTGTGTCGGGAGAGATAAGGGGATTGGAGATGGTAAAAGATATTGAGGGAAAAACAACTGAACATTGGAAAAGCATCCGGAAATACAGTTCCTGCCCAAGGCGGAGATCAAGAAGTATCAGGAACGGAGACTTCGTGAGGCGCTCGAGTATCTGTCGAGCCATTCTCCATTCTATAAAAAAATGTTTGCTGCGCACGAGATCAATCCGTTCACGATACAGACATTGGAGGATCTGCGCAATGTTCCGGTAACAACGAAGAAGGACCTGCAGCTTTACGGTCCGGATTTCATGTGCGTCACACCGGATAAAGTCATCGACTATGCCACCACGTCAGGCACATTGGGCGATCCCGTGACCTTTACGGAAACTGAAGCTGATCTTCAGCATCTTGCTTATAATGAACAGCTTTCATTTCAGACGGCAGGCTGTACGGCAAATGACATAATGCAGGAGATGGTGACCATCGACAGGCGTTTCATGGCCGGATTGGCATATTTCTTAGGGGCCAGGGACTTGGGCATGGGCGTAGTCAGGGTAGGTAACGGCATCCCGGAACTACAGTGGGACACCATCTCCAGAATACATCCGACGGTGGGCATGGCCGTGCCGTCATTCCTCGTGAAACTTATTGCATTCGCGGAGGAACACGGCATCGACTACCGTAATTGCTCAATGAAAAAATGCGTCTGCATCGGCGAGGCGCTGCGCGATCCGAAGACATTTGAACTGAACACATTGGGACAGGTTATTCATTCGAAATGGCCTGAACTTCAGTTATATACCACTTATGCATCCACTGAGATGCAGCACTCGTTCACGGACTGCCAGTATTTCAATGGCGGCCATCTTCAGCCTGAACTGCTGATTGTCGAATTCCTGGATGACAATGATTTGCCGGTAGGACCGGGTGAGGCGGGCGAAGTGACCATCACTACGCTTGGCGTGACCGGAATGCCGCTGCTCAGATTCAAGACCGGGGATATGGTATATCATTATGACGAGCCTTGCCGCTGCGGAAGAAATACCGTGCGGGTAAGCTCTGTGGTCGGCCGCAAGAAGCAGATGATAAAATTCAAGGGCACCACGCTCTATCCGCCGGCATTGTTCGACATTCTCGACAATATCCCGGAGGTGAAGAACTATGTCGTGGAAGTGGATACAAGCGAACTCGGTACTGATGACGTAGTGGTCAGAGTAGGGACATTGACCCCGTCCGACAGATTTGAAAAAGAAATAAAGGATATATTCAGGGCGAAGGTACGTGTGGCCCCGGGCGTGGTTTTCGATACTCCAGAAAACGTGGCGAAAATCATTTTCCCGCCGATGAGCCGCAAGCCCGTAAAATTCATTGACAAAAGAGAAAACAAATAAAAGTTTATGAGAAAGATTCTATTTGCAGCAGTTGCTTTGTTTGCAGGCAGTTTTATGTCTATGGCGCAGGAAGTCAAGACTTTGGACGATTATAGTGAAGTCAGGTTCTACGGAATCGATTTCGCGCCGGTAAAAGTGGTCGCGGCCAATGAAACAGAGAGCGAGTTTATCGATGCTTTCGGTAAAATCAACAATCTGTTCCTTACTGAGCCGGACAAGTACATCCTCGCGCTTGAGGACAGGCTGAAAAAGAAGATTGTCTATGTGGACATTGACAATGTCATCAACCAGATCGGTGCTATCGACGAAAGCGAACTCAAGGTTAACCATACGCCGAAGCCATTGACAGAACAGGATGCCGAATTCGAACTTCAGGACTTGGACATCAAGCCGGCAGAAGGACTCGGACTTGTCATTCTCGCAGGTGAGCTGAACAAGGGAACTGACTATGGCACATTCTATTACGTGTTCTTCGACAATGATACGATGAAGGTGCTCGACGTGTGGCCGTTCAAGGGCAAGTCAGGCGGAATCGGCCTGTGCAACTATTGGGCCCGCGCATATTACCGCACCATCGCCGAAATCAACCCTACCAAATTCTATCAGTCCAAGAAGAAGATTAAGGCAGGTGTGACCAACGGTGTCAATACCGTAAAAGAAAAGATAGCAGGCGATTCTGACGAGAAGAAACAGCAGTAGTTGAAACAGGAAATCAGTTACCTGAAAGAATTCGGAGAAAGTTCTCAGGGACGACAGAAATAATTCGAGGGGGCGGGCAAGTGAGGTAACTAAAGACATAAGAAACAGATGAAAAACGAACTTGAAAAAGGCTTGTATTCTCCTGAATATGAGAAAGATGCTTGTGGTGTCGGACTTGTTGTGAACATAAACGGCAGCAAGTATCACGACATTATCGAGAAGGGCCTGGCCGTACTTGAAAATATGGCCCATAGAGGGGCGGAAGGTGCTGATTCCAAGACGGGAGACGGTGCCGGCATCATGGTCCAGATACCGCATGAGTTCATTCTGCTCAACGGTATCCCTGTTCCGGAAAAAGGACGTTACGGCGTGGGAATGATATTCCTGCCGAAAGAGCCGCGGGACAATGCCCGTTTCACTGAAATCATAAACGAATGTGTCGAGGCGAACAACTTGGAGGTCATGCACAGCAGGGTAGTCCCGGTGGACAGTTCCATCTTGGGAAAGGATGCGCTTGCCACCGAGCCGGAAATCAGGCAGATCTTCATAACCGGCTGCGACGACCCCAAAGTATTGGAGGACAAACTCTATCTGGTAAGGAAGGGAATAGAGAGGAAAGTCCTTTCATCTTCCATCACCGACAAGGCAGCCTGCTATGTGGTCAGCCTGTCCACCAGGACGTTGGTCTATAAGGGAATGCTCTCGACAATGCAGCTGAGGCATTATTTCCCGGATTTGACCAACCCGTATTTCACAAGCGCCATCGCCATGGTCCATTCCCGTTTTTCGACCAATACATTTCCGACGTGGAGTCTGGCGCAGCCGTTCCGGTACATTGCCCATAACGGGGAGATAAATACCATCCGCGGTAACAGGCTCTGGATAAAAACCCGCGAATCAGTGCTCAAGGCTCCGAATCTGGGCAGCATCAGCGAAAATATCAGCCCGATAATCCAGCCGGGAATGAGCGACAGTGCGTCATTTGACAATGTGCTCGAATTCTTTACCCGCGCCGGCATGGAAATCCCGCATGCGCTGTCAATGCTGATACCTGAAAGCTACCGCGAAGGCAATCCGCTCCGTCAGGACCTGAAGAACTTCTACGAATACCACTCCATATTCATGGAGCCGTGGGACGGCCCTGCCACTATCCTTTTCTCGGACGGACGTTATGCCGGAGGAATGCTGGACCGTAACGGACTGAGACCTTGCAGGTATTTCATTACCAAGAACGGATTGCTTGTAATGGCTTCTGAGACAGGAGTTTGTGATATCACTCCGTCGGCGGTTGCGTCCAAGGGCAGACTCTACCCGGGAAAGATTCTGATGGTGGATACCAAGAAGGGAAAGATCATTGACAACGACACCATCAAGGATGCATTGGCATCAGAGCATCCGTACGGTGACTGGCTTCATGCAGGCCGTATAATCCTGAAGAACATAAAGAGCGGAAGAAAAGTCGAGCAGAGCGTCACGGAATACTCCAAGAAACTCCACGCTTTCGGCTACGGAAAAGAAGACATTGACAGAATCATGGTGCCGATGGCGGTGAAAAGCGCCGAGCCGATTTATGCGATGGGGGACGACACCCCGCTGGCGGTGCTTTCTGACAAGCCGCAGCGTTTCTTCAATTATTTCCGGCAGAAATTCGCTCAGGTCACCAACCCTCCGATTGACCCTATCAGAGAATCGGCAGTGATGTCGCTCTCGAGTTATATAGGCGCCGTGAAGGGCAATATCCTGAGTCCTTCTCCTGAACTGTGCAAAGTGGTGAAACTTACATCCCCGATTCTGACCAACGGGGAAATGGAAACGCTCAGGAACCTGAGATACAAGGGCTTCAAGACCATTACTCTGCCGATGCTTTTCGAAGTGTCAGGCGGAACGCAGGCACTGGAGGCAGCACTCTCCAAGCTCTGCAAAGATGCTGCAAAAGCTGTGGATGCCGGGTATAATTATCTGATTATCAGTGATAAGGCAGTAGATGCGGAGCACGCTCCTATACCGTCACTCCTGGCATTGTCAGCGGTGCATCATCACCTCATACATTGCAGGAAGAGAGGACAGACCGCGATTATCGTGGAGTCCGGCGAAGTTTGCGAAGTGATGCATGTCGCTCTGCTCGTGGGGTACGGAGCCAGTGGCGTGAACCCGTATATGGCATTCTCCATCCTCGACAAACTCGTGTCTGACAATGCGGTACAGCTCGACTATCCGTCTGCTGAGGAGCATTATATCACGGCCATAAACAAGGGAATGCTTAAAATCCTGTCCAAGATGGGCATCTCCACGATAAGAAGTTACCGTGGCGCGGCACTTTTCGAGTCGCTCGGCGTAAGTTCATCCTTGCTCGAGAAATACATGGGCGGAGGCATCTCCCAGATAGAAGGCATTACCATCGATGACATTGCCCGGGATGTTGCCAGGGCACATAGCGAGGCGTTTTCAATGAAGGAGGAACAGACTTTGGTGGAAACTGCCACTGACCATCTGGAGGACTTCGGAAACTATGCGTGGAGGAAAGACGGCGAAAGACATTGCTGGGAACCTTCACGGGTGAAACTGCTGCAGACCGCAGTGAGAAATGATGATTACGAGTCGTTCAGGCAGTTCTGTGTGGCAGAAGAGAACCATGACCATCCGATGAACCTGCGCGACCTTATGGAAATCGAAAGTGACAGACAGCCGATTCCGATAGATGAAGTCGAGCCGGAGGAGTCCATAATGAAAAGGTTTGTGGCTGAAGCGATTTCGTTCGGCGCCATCAGCAAGGAGGCCCACGAGACTATCGCATTGGCAATGAACAGCTTCGGGGCAATGAGCAATACCGGCGAGGGTGGGGAAGACCCGCAGCGCAACAGGATCCGTCCGGACGGCACGAGTACAAGAAGTGCAGTGAAACAGGTCGCTTCAGGACGTTTCGGAGTGGATACTTATTATCTTGTCAATGCAGATGAAATCCAGATCAAGGTGGCCCAGGGCGCAAAACCTGGAGAAGGCGGGCAGTTGCCTGGCTTCAAGGTGGATGAACTCATAGCACGGACACGCCACTCCATACCTGGAATAACATTGATATCGCCTCCTCCTCATCATGACATCTACTCGATTGAGGACCTCGCGCAGCTGATCTTTGACCTCAAGAATGTCAATTCCCATGCCCGGATCAGTGTGAAACTCGTCTCTGAGGCTGGTGTGGGCACTATTGCCGCCGGCGTCGCAAAGGCCAAAGCTGATGTGATACTGATAAGCGGAGCGGACGGCGGAACCGGTGCAAGCCCGGCAAGCAGCGTCAAGCATGCCGGCAGCCCTGCGGAGACCGGCCTTGCCCAGATACAACAGACATTGGTCATGAACGACCTCAGAGGCAAAGTCCGCCTGCAGGTCGATGGCGGCCTGAGATGCTCGCGTGACGTGATGTTCATGGCACTTTTGGGCGCAGAAGAATACGGATTCGGCACGGCCGTGATGGTGGCGGAAGGATGTATGGTATGCCGCAACTGCAACAAGAACACATGCCCGGTCGGAATCGCCACGCAGAATCCTGAACTGCGCAAGCGCTTCAAGGGCAAGCCGGAGCAGATCGTGACATATTTCCGTTTCCTCGCCCGCAGCGTCCGTGAAAGACTCGCGGATATGGGATACAAGTCAATGCAGGAGGTGATCGGCCGGGCTGACCTCCTCAAGAAACGCTCGTATCCTGAAAGGTCCAAGGCCAATGAAATCTCACTCGACCGTGTCCTCTACATCCCTGAAAGCTGTAAGGACAATGCCAGGGTATTCACCACGCCTCAGGAGCACAAGCTCGAAGGCGTGAAGGATATGGAACTTATGCAGGTACTCAAACCGGCAGTCACTTCCGGCTACAAACTCAGCATAGGAGTCCCTGTCCGCAATACCGACAGAAGTGTCGGGGCAATGTTGAGCGGAGAAATCACCAGACTCTATGGCCAGGAAGGATTGCCGGACGGCACCATCAATGTGGAGTTCACCGGTTCAGCAGGCCAAAGCTTCGGCGCATTCCTATGCAAGGGCTTGACTTTCAAACTTATAGGTGATGCCAATGATTATGTGGCCAAGGGTCTTTCCGGAGGCAGGATAATCCTTACTCCATCACCGGAAACGGATTTCAAGGCAGAGGACAATATCATTGCCGGCAATACCATCGGCTACGGTGCCACATCCGGAGAACTCTATATAAATGGTGCGGTAGGCGAGCGCTTCTGCGTGAGGAACAGCGGAATCACGGCAGTCGTGGAAGGCGTGGGTGACCACGGGTGCGAATATATGACCGGCGGACGGGTGGTTGTGCTCGGCAAGACGGGAAGGAATTTCGCGGCAGGAATGAGCGGCGGCATCGCATACGTCTGGGATCCGGACGGCTCCTTCGACTATTACTGCAATATGGATATGATAGAGCTTACGCTTCTGGAAGATGACGCAGACCGTGAGGAACTCCGTTCGCTGATTGCCGCGCATCTGAAGTACACCGGAAGCACACTTGCTTCTATGATATTGGATGACTGGGACTTGTATGCACGTCAGTTCCTCAAGGTGACTCCTGTGGAATACAAGAAGATACTCTCCCCGATGTAGGTTGCAAAGGGAAATTAAACAATTTCTTAACATTTGCGAAACTGCTGTATAACACTATAAATCCATCTTTGCATCGTGTAAAAAGGTAAAGTATGGAAACAATTTATTTCGGGTTTGTGGTGTTTTTGTTCGTGCTCGCGATTTTCGACCTCATGGTCGGCGTGAGCAACGACGCTGTCAATTTCCTCCAGTCTGCCATCGGCGCCAAGGTGGCCAAGTTCAAGACAATTCTTACAATCGCCGCAATAGGTATTTTCACAGGAGCGGCCATGAGCAACGGTATGATGGAAGTCGCCCGAAACGGTGTCTTCCATCCTTCGTTTTTCTCCTTCCAGGACGTGATGTTCATTTTTCTGGCAGTGATGGCCTCGGACATTGTCCTGTTGGACATTTTCAATACATTGGGCATGCCGACTTCCACGACTGTCTCGATGGTGTTTGAACTCCTCGGAGGAACATTCGCGCTGGCATTGATGAAAGTGGCGGGTGATCCTTCGCTTCACGTGGCTGACCTGATGAATACCAGCAAGGCCCTCACGATGATCATGGCGATTTTCGTCTCCGTGGCCATCGCGTTCGTTGTCGGAGCCTTCGTCCAGTACATTTCGCGGACACTCTTCACCTTCGTTTACAAGAACAACTCCCTTAAATGGAAAATCGGCATCTTCGGTGGCCTGGCCTTCACCGCCATCATCTATTTCATGCTGATCAAAGGACTTGGAAACGTATCGTTCATAAGCGATGCCGCACACGAGTGGATAAATACTCATTCGTGGACTATCTGCGGAATCTGCTTCGTCGTCACAGCCGTCCTCTCCCAGGTCCTCTTTGCATTGAAAGTCAATGTCTTCAAGATACTTGTCCTCACCGGAACATTCGCATTGGCGATGGCTTTCGCGGGCAATGACCTTGTGAACTTCATAGGCGTTCCGCTGGCCGGCTACTCCTCTTTCCAGGATTATTCGGCCAATGCAGGTGGTGACGCGGCAGGCTACATGATGGATTCCCTGAACGGTCCTGCCCATACGCCTGTCCTCTTCCTGATTGCTGCGGGATTGATCATGGTGATTTCCCTCGCCACTTCCAAGAAGGCTTTCAATGTGGTGAAGACCTCCGTGGACCTTGCCCGTCAGGATGCCGGAGACGAGATGTTCGGCTCTTCGAAGATGGCCAGAGTCCTGGTACGCTTCAGTACCAATACGGCCTCAGCATTGTCAGAACTGGTCCCGAACGGCGTGAAAAGATGGTTCGCCAAGAGGTTTGACAATGAAAATGTCGTTCTTCCTCAGGGTGCGGCCTTTGACGAAATCAGGGCGACGGTGAACCTTGTGGTATCCAGTCTGCTCATCGCTCTAGGAACATCATTGACACTTCCGCTTTCCACGACTTATGTGACCTTCATGGTGGCGATGGGTTCTTCACTTGCTGACAAGGCCTGGGGCAGGGAGAGCGCCGTGTTCCGTATTACAGGTGTGATTTCAGTCATCGGCGGGTGGTTCATCACAGCCGGAGCCGCATTTATCCTCTGCTTCTTAGTGGCATTGGCCATGTCGCTCGGCGGTCTGACCATGGCGTCCATCCTCATTGCCCTGTCGATTGTCCTCCTTGTGCGCAGCAACATCAAATACAAGAAAAAGCAGGCAGAGGAGAAAGGTGATGTCATTTTCAATCAGATGATTACCTCAGAGGACAATGCCGAGACTCTCCGTCTTCTTACTCAGCATATACGTCAGGGCCAGAGCCGGTTCCTCGATTTTGTCAATGTTAATTATCTCAATGTTACTGAGGGCTTCATCTCCGAAGACCTGAGCAGACTCCAGAAAGCCGAGTCCGCCATGAGGAAGGAAAGACAGGAACTGAAGCAACGCAGGCGTAAGGAAATGCTGGGCCTGCGCCGGATAGATCCTGGTGTGGCGATCGAGAAGAGCACCTGGTTCCACCTGGGCGTGAACAGCTGCGAGGATATGCTTTACAGTTTGAGGCGTATCTGTGACCCGTGCGAAGAACATATCGACAACAGTTTCGTTCCGCTGGAAAAGGACCGTATCAAGGAATTCCTTCCGCTCCGGGATACATTGCTCTACCTGCTCAAGAGGGCAGTCGTGGTAATCTCCACAGAGAATTATACTGACTCTGACAAGCTCCGCGAGCAATGTGAGGAGTTCAAAAGCTGTCTGTCATCTACCAGGCAGGGCCAGATAGAGCGGATGCAGACATCCAAGGAAAACATTACTGTCTCCTATGTCTATCTGAATCTGCTTCAGGAAACCCACGAGATAGCAAGCTCGCTGCAGCATCTTCTGCGTGCCTCCAAGCATTTCGCCAAGGAATAATCTGTGAATCGGCGGACTTACTTGTTCAGTGAAAAGTGGAAGTCGAGTCCGCCGGTATGGGCAATCTGGACATTTATCGTGCCTCCGTGCAGCAGAACGGCATTCTTGACGATGGCAAGTCCGAGACCGGTGCCGCCCAATTTCCTCGAGCGCCCTTTGTCCACGCGGTAGAACCTCTCGAACAGATGGGTAAGATGCTCAGGCGGAACACCTGCGCCATTGTCAGAAAAACTGAACCAGAGCTTGTTCTTTTCCTCCTTGAGACATTGGACCGTGATGGTGGTGCCTTCACCGGCGTATGCGATGGCATTGTCCGTCAGATTTCTGAAAATCGAATAGATGAGCTGCTGGCTTCCGTGGACTGTCGTGCCCGGTGCTATCAGGATGAGGAATTTCATCTTTTTCGCTTCCATGTCAAGCTCGGTGGCTTTCCTGATGTTCTGGAGCATCGCTTCCACGTCTATTTCCTCAGTGGAGAAAGAAGTGAAGGCATCGTCAATCTTGGAAAGCAGCGTGATGTCGGAAATCAGATTGCCGAGCCTTTCACTCTGCGCGTGGCATCTTTCCAGGAAATCGTTTCTTGTCGTCTCATCGAGGTCAGGATTGTCAATGATGGTTTCCAGATAGCCCTGAATGCTGCTGACAGGCGTTTTCAGTTCATGGGCAATGTTCTGTGTCAGCTGCCGTTTGAGCCTGGTCTTGTCATCCTCGCTGTTCTGGAGCTTGGCATATAGGTGTACGATGTTCCGGGAAATCTCTCCGAGCTCGTCGTTGGAGAAAGTTATGTCCGCATTCCGGATGTCCTGATTCTTCTCCGCCATGTCCGCGAAATCTCTCAGGTGGCTGATGTTGAGCTGCAGTTTGTACAGATATACGTAGAAGATGAACAGAAGGCTGAGCGACAGGGCAAGCGCAAGGAAAAAATAGTTCCTGTCGGAAGCCAGCATCAGTCCCATCGACACGTCATAGATGTGTGCAGTCCTGATTATCAGACCGTTGTCCTTGAATAGTGTGGCGGAATAGAACCATTGTCCGCCCAATGTCCTTGACTCTCTCTGCAGGGCATAGCCGCTTCCGTTCTTGAGCGCGTCACTTATCTCGTCCCTGTCCAGATGGTTTTCCAGTTCGGAGCCGCCTTCTGTCCCGCTGTCGTACCGGACATTTCCGTCAATGTCCATGATCGTCACGCGGATGTTCTCTTTTTTCAGGCGGTTTATGTAGTTCAGGAAAATGGTTGAATCCGTCTCGAGAAAGTCGTGGATGTCATTGTTGCAGTCCTGCAGCCTCGTGTTCAGGCTCTCGATCCGATAATTCTTCTCCCTCTGGTACTGGAAGTAGATGAAGCACAATGCGAATGACAGGAACAATATCGATACTGTCAGGAACAGTTTCGAGGCAAGGGAGGAGAACTTGTGTTTCATGACTGTAACTGCTTGTCCTCGAAGCAGTAGCCGTAGCCGTGTCTCGTGGAGATGTTGTTTCCGTATTTGCCGAGTTTCTTGCGGAGGCGGGTGATGTTCACATCGACTGTCCTGCCTAAGACTACCACGTCGTCAGGCCAGACTTTGCCGAGAATCTCATCTCTTGTGAAAACGTGCCCGATGTCGGAAACGAGAATCCTGAGTACTTCAAATTCCGTCTTGGTGAGTTCGGCATCATTCCCGTCAACAAGTGCTTTCTTTCCGTTCATGTCGAGCGTGAGCGTCTTGTAAGAAAGTCTCGCTGGATCGGAAGATGCGGAGCCCACTCTGCGGAGCACGGCATTGACCCTGGATACTACTTCCCTTACGGAGAAAGGTTTCGCGATATAGTCGTCAGCGCCGAGGTCGAAGCCCTTCAGCGTGTCTTCTTCGGTATCTTTGGCAGTGATGAATATGATGGGGATTTTCGCGCTTTCCGGATTCTTTTTCATCATCTGAGCCATCTGGAAACCGGAAATGCCTTCCATCATCACATCCAAGAGCACCAAGTCATAGCCGATGATGCCTCTCATCAATGCGTCCTCTGCCGAAAGTGCCGTGGCCGTTTCATATCCGGCCTTGTCGAGATTGAATTTCAGGATGTTGCATATATCCGCTTCATCATCGACTACAAGAATCTTTTTTACTCCGTCCATAATGGTTCAGTTTTCGCAAAGTTACTCTTTAATTGTTTTGTTCATGTTAATCTTCGCCTTTTCTTTCAGCTCTTTCAGGCTCGGAAGCTCTTCACTCTCATCCTCTCCGTAAATCATGAGCAGCTGGTCCCCGGACTGAAGCTCGACCTGCCCGTCAGGGACGATGAAACGGCTGTCCCTTCTGATGATTACCACCCTCGCATTGTCAGGAAGCTGTATCTCCTTGAGTGTCTTGCCGTTGGACAAATCGTCATCGGAAAGCGTGTAGTCCTGCAGTTTTCCGGCTTCTTCCGGAATTTCCAGGCCGAACGTGTCCGGTTCCTTTTCTTCAGGCAAGGCAAGGTGAAGCAGTTTTGCCACTCTCGGGATAGACATGCCCTGGAACATCAGCGACAGCAGCGTTATGAAGAACACGATGTTGAATATCTGTTCAGAGCCCGGGATACCTTCCACTATCGGGTATGTGGCGAAAATGATCGGCACAGCGCCCTTCAGGCCCACCCAGGACGTGAAAATCTTGGCCTTGAATGAGATTTTCCTGAACGGAAGCAGGCACAGCAGCACCGTCAGCGGCCTTCCCACGAAAATCAGGAACAGACCGATTAGCAGCGCAATCGGAGCCACGGTCATCATCTCCTTAGGATTTACGAGCAGACCGAGCGTGAGGAACATACCTATCTGCATGATCCAGGTCATGCCGTCCATGAAGGAGAGAATTTCCTTTCTGTGGTTCATCGGCTTGTTTCCTATGATGAAGCCGGCGATGTAAACTGCCAGATAGCCGTTGCCCTGGATCATCTGGGTCAATGAGAATGTGAACATGCTGACCGCAAGCAGCAGGATGGAGTACAACGGCGTGCTGTTCAGCTTGATACGTGTGAGTGCCCATACGGTCGCAAGACCCATCAGGACGCCCGCGAGGCTACCGATAGTCATCTGTTTGGTCAATGTCCAGGTCACTCCGAGTATCATCTGGCCATAGTCGATGCCCTCTATTCCGGCCGCAGGGTCGAAAAGGAGTTTGGCTATCTGTATCAGCACGATGGTAAGTACATAGGCCATCGGGTCATTACTACCGGATTCGAGCTCCAGCATCGGCCTGAGGTTCTCCTTCAGCTTCATCTTGCTGTTTTTCAATATGCTGAACACCGAAGCCGAATCCGTGGAAGACATCACGGCAGCGAGCAGGAAGCACATCACGATGGACAGCGAAAGTCCGATTTTCTCGATTCTGGACAGGAAGAATATGAATGCTCCAGTGATGATGACCGTCAGCAGTACACCGACCGTGGACAGCACTATTCCCGGTGCCGCCACCGGTTTTATGTCCTTGTACTTGGTCTCCAGACCGCCTGTGAACAGGATTACGCACAGGGCCACGATACTGAGGAACTGGGCAAGGTTGTAGTTGTCGAACACCAGTCCGAGTCCGTCACTGCCGAAGAACATTCCCACGAGCAGGAAGATAAGCAATGAAGGCACTCCGTATTTGCTTCCTGTCTTGGACACGACAATCGCCGTGAAAACTAAGATGGAGCCTATCAGGAATATGTTTTCAGATGTGAAATGTATAATGGAATCCATATTTGTCAGATTTTGTCGTCAATGTTGAATTCTCTGCACCATTTGGTCAGTCCGCATTCTTCACAATGCGGTTTGCGGGCTGTGCAGATATATCTTCCCTGCAGGATCAGCCAATGATGGGCGATTGCCCGCTTGTCTTTGTCAATGTTCTTTTCCAGTTCTTTTCCCACCGCGTCAGGCGTCTTTCCGTCCGACAGTCCGAGTCTGTGCGATACTCTGAAAACGTGTGTGTCCACTGCTATCACAGGCTTGTCATAGACGATGGATGCGATTACATTGGCAGTTTTTCTTCCGACTCCCGGCAGTTTCATGAGCTGGTCAATGTCAGACGGCACTTCGCCTCCGAAGTCATTGACAAGCATCTGTGCCATCCCTATTAGGTGAGCGCTCTTGTTTCTCGGGTAGGATATGCTGCTGACCAGCGGAAAAACCTCGTCGAAAGATGCTTCTGCGAGGGTTTTCGGGTCCGGGAACCTGTTGAAGAGCTCCGGTGTGGTCATGTTTACACGTTTGTCAGTGCATTGGGCCGACAGGATGACGGCGATGAGCAGATGGAAAGGGGAGTCGTAGTGCAATTCTGTTTCAGCGACCGGTATGTTCTCTTCAAACCAGCCGACAACTCCTTTGTATCTTTCCTTTTTTGTCATCGTTCTCTATTTCAATTCTTTGCAGGTCTCGTCCTTGCATATCAGGACCCGGCCAGGGAACTTGTCGAAAATGGACTGGTTGTGCGTGACCATCACTACGGCAGTGCCCCTCGTGTGGTTTATGCCGGTGAGCAGTTTCATGATGCCCTCCGCAGTCTCATTGTCCAGGTTGCCCGTAGGTTCGTCGGCGATAATGACTTCAGGCTCATTGAGCAATGCCCTTGCAATGGCGATTCTCTGCTGCTCTCCACCTGAAAGCTGATGCGGCATCTTGTGCGATTTGCTGCTCATTCCCACGCTCTCGAGCACATCCTCAATCCGCTTTGTCATTGCCACGCGGTCTTTCCATCCTGTGGCTTTCAGCACGAACATCAGATTGTCCTCCACTGTTCTGTCCATAAGCAGCTGGAAGTCCTGGAAAACGACTCCGATTTTCCTTCTCAGATAAGGTATGTCCTTGTCTTTTATGCCGTTAAGCTGGTAACCGCAGACTTTTCCGCTACCTTTCTTCAGCTGGTTTTCCGCTATTATTGTCCTTATTATGGAAGTCTTGCCTGTGCCGACCTTTCCGACTATATAGACGAAATCTCCGTTGTAAACGTTCATGTCCAGGTCGTAGATGACCGGATTTTCGCCGTTCAGGATTTCAGCGTCATGAAAAGATATGACAGGCTCTGATGACCTGTTCAGCCCGCCAATTCCTTCATCGGTTGTCTTGTCGTCAATTTGTGTCATATCATCGTGTCTTTTAACTGTTTAGGGCTCGCTCCGACAGGGATTGAACCAGACCTCTAATTTACTGAATTTTCAAGAAATCTGAAATGCCTTTCACCGCTTTTTTTGCAGATTCTACTGCTTCCACCACTGTTGCCGGTCCTAAAATGTAGTCTCCTGCTATAAATACGCCGGGCAGGGAGGTCTGCTGTCCTTCGTCAGCAGTAAGCCATCCGTTCGTGAATTCCGGCTTTTCGTCACCGAATATGCTGTAGTCCACGTTTGCGCTGATGGCTACCAGCATTGACCCGAATTCCACTTCATGGTCGCTTCCTTCTATCATTCTGGTGGCGATCCTGCCGTCACTTTTCACGACATTCTCGCATTTTCTCATCACCGCCTTGTTTCCGCGGATTTCCACTGGCACTTCGAAGAGGCAGAATTTGATGCCTTCGTTGATGGCTTCCTGCACCTCCATGGAATTGGCAGGCATGTTCTCAAACGTCTTCCTGTAATATACTGTGGTGTCATGGCCGGCTCTCTTGGCAGTGCGGCAGGCGTCCATCGTGACATTGCCGCCGCCGATGACCAGGACATTGTCCTTCAGCTGATATGCGGACGGGTTCTTAAGGTAATCCAGGGCATAGATTATATCCGGATTCTCCTCGCCCGGTATGTCCAGCCTTCTCGGTACAGAAGCACCGCAGGCTATCAGGACAGCGTCGAACTCTCTGCGTATCTCACTGAGCTTCATTGCATTGACATCTGCCCCTCCGGCGAAGCCGACTCCGGCCTCCGCCAGAATCCTGTCATACTGGTCAATGATTTCGCGCTCCAGTCTGAATTCCGGAATTCCGTATCTCAGTACGCCTCCCGGTCTTTCGTTCTTGTCGAAAATCGTGACGGCGCAGCCTTTTTCCCTCAGTTCCAGTGCGGCCGTGATGCCTGCAGGACCTCCGCCGATGACGGCGACTTTCTTTCCGTTGTCAATGCCGGTGCACGGATGCACTTTCTTCAGATATGGTATGGAAATCTCCGCTTCGATGCTGTGCCAGTCGATAGGCATTTTTCTCGCGTTCAGTACGCAATGCCCGTAACAGCTTTTCTTCCAGTCACATACGAGGCTTGTGACTGCTGAGAAAGGATTGTTCTCATAAAGCATCTGCGCGGCTTCCTCTATTCGGTCTTCCCTGTATAGTTTCATTGTGGCAGGAACATCTGTTCTGACTGCACATGCTGCCGAGCATTTAGGCACTTTGCACAACAGGCATCTGCCCGCTTCCGTATTCTTCATTTCTATTCCCATCTATCTTATTCTCTGTCAATGTGGTGCGCGGAATCCTCCCCGCCCCGTATATTCCAAACCCTCAAAGATAGTAATTTCCCTCGATTTATTGAATTTCTATCATTGTACTAAGATTGGGTGCCGCGGACGTAATGAGGCAATTCGGCTGGAATTATCATGGAGATTTCGCATAATCCTGCTACGTCGCCGTTCTCTTTCCAGGCACTCTGGAATATCATCTTGTGTACGCCGTTCTTTTCGATGGTGTAGGAATTTGTGCCGCCTTCTGCCAGCAGCTTCCGGATTATTCCCATCGCATGCTCATTGTGGCAGTCGAAAAGGTTCTTTCCCACAAGATTTCCATGTTTCTTGTACTGTTCCACCGCCCGGTCATTCATATAAACGATAATCCCGTTCTTGTCGCAGACCGTAATGCTGCAATTCAGCTCTTTAGCCCAATCTGGTATCATATATCTGTGTTTTATAATTTACAACATATTTGCGTTCCGATAGCCAAAGTTAAGTAATCATTACAAATAACTTGGTAATCTTTACTCGTTTTTTCGGTCTATATTCCTCTTCTCATCAGTCGTGTACGTCCAGTACACTCCTTCTTCGAAAAGAAATCTATCCTCGAAAATACTTCACAAATCTTTACCAACTTATTTTTCATGCTTACTAAGTGATTTTTAAAAATATCCTGAGCTGTCACTTGATGAATTTGATCTGTCAATGCAATGTTTGGATTGTCCGTGTGGAACTTGTCCTGAACTTGTCCTGAACTTGTCCTGCAAAAATTCTACGGTACAAAGAGCTGAATCGTAAATACAAATAAATTATATCACAGATATTTCATGAAATTTTATAACTTTGACGTGGCCTTTACGCCTATCAGAGTCTTAGTAAAATACATAAACAGTCGTGTCAATGAATAAGGATGTCGCATTGGTGCTTTCAAGTGGTGGTCCGAGAGGTTTTGCGTATATCGGCGCCATCGAGGAACTGGAGAGCAGAGGATATAATATCACTTCCGTTGCAGGGTGCTCTATCGGCTCGTTGGTCGGCGGAGTTTATGCTGCCGGCGGGCTGGATGAGTTCAAGGAATGGCTGTATAACTTGGACAATGCCAAGTTGCTCTCGCTGTTGGACCTGTCAATCAGCAAAAGCTATCTCGTGAAAGGGGAGAAGGTGATAGAAGAGATAAAGAAGGTGGTTCCGGAGGTCAATATCGAGGACTTGCGGATTCCTTATCGTGCGGTGGCAACTGACCTCTATACCGGTGAGGAAGTCGTGTTCAGCGAGGGTAGGCTGTTCAATGCCATAAGGGCATCGATTTCCATTCCGTCATTGTTCCGTCCCGTCAAATACGGTTATCACACATTGATAGATGGTGGCATTGTCAATACCATGCCGCTCAGTCTGGCTGTCCGTAACGGGCATGACATTTTGGTTGCCTTCGACGTGAATCAGATTGACTCAGAGAAGATTGCGAGCTATCTTAAGGAACTCGAGGACGTCCGTAATGAAGGTGAGGAGTTCAGGTCCGGGGAACTGGACACGATAGGAGACCTTGCCATGCGGAAAGGCGTTTCGCTCATTGACCGTGTGCGCATGCTGGGTGATGAGGCGCAAAAGGCCTACAAGGGTGTGCTTGAGTTTGGCCGGAGGACCAGAGAAATCGAGGATGCGGTCAATGATGAGAGAATCCCGACTGGTGACAATTATTATTCAATATTGACGAGGACATTCTCTCTCATGAACCACACCATCGCGCGCCAGTCTATCCAGCTCTACAAGCCTGATGTCGTGGTGAATATGAATTTCGATACCTATGGCGCAATCCCCGATTATGCCAAAGGCGAGGAAATTGCCGCCAAAGGCCGTGAACTGATGTCCGCCGCCCTCGACGAATATGAGCGGACTGCACACGCGGAGTAAAGACCGCTTTTAAACAACTTTGTCCGTGGAAATGTGGCGCTTTCCGGACAAGTTGAGTAAAATGATGATTTGTCCGTAGAGAGGCGGGTTCTCACGGACAAGTTGAAGATTCTGAGTCGCCTCCTCTTGGAGATAGGCATTCCAAAATAGGAGGTGGTATCCAAATCGCAGCATGGCCTGCTTGTAATCGAGATTGTAAGGACATAGCTTGACGTGTTCCTACGTGTGATTGCCCGTATTTGCAGATGCTTAATTTTTATCACGTGATTTTTGTTACGGGGGCAAAAAGGCCTGATTTGCCCCCGTGACTGTTCAAAAACTGCATGACGTGTGAAGAAAGGCCGTATTTGCACACGTGAATCAAATGACGTAGGCAAAAGAGGCGATTCTGCCTACGTGCCTTGACGCATGCCCCGTGCCTTCACGCATAAGGAGCATCATTACGGGCTTCGATGCGTCACGCTTGACAGTATTGCCGTCTTCGATGTGCTCTTCAGACCAGTGTCACATCGACAGCCAGGCAGCAGTGGCGGAGCTCACTCCGCGTTGCTCCGTTCGGCCCTCATGCCGTCTCCTGCGTCCTCACTGCCGCGAGAACTTGTATCCGTCAGGCGCCTCCCACTTCCCGAGGCCGTGGGTTGGCCACGTCCGCCGTGGCTGACCGCTTTCAGATTTTAAAGTGTCAGACTACCGGTACTCGGCTTTTTTTTCGTAAATTAGCCATTCTGAAATTTATAAAACGATCATTGAATATGAAAAACAATCTTAGCGTCAGGGCATTTGTCTTGAGCACATTGTTCACAATTTTCGCTTGCTCCATCTGTGCAGGAGGGAACATCAGCAACGCAAAGACTGCGGAACTGAAAGTGAAGTCGGTGAAAATCAATGGATATGTAGGCGGAAGAATTGACGACTGCATCAGTCATCGCGTTATGGAACAGGACGTCGATGCCCTCGTGGAGCCTTTCCGCCACAGGACTGAAACATGGCGATGGCAAAGTGAGTTCTGGGGAAAATGGACCTTGGGCGCAATCGAGACTTACCGATATACCGGTGATGCGGCTCTTTATGAAAAGATCGCTGCTTCTGTAGAACAGATTATCGGGACCCAGAGCCCTGACGGCTACATCGGAAACTATGCTCCTGAAGCTCAGCTGAAAGATTGGGACATCTGGGGACGTAAATACACAATGCTGGGACTGCTCTCGTGGTACGAACTCTCAGGAGATACACATGCTCTTGCTGCTGCATCGCGTGTAGCTGACCACCTCATCTCACAGCTCAAATCCAAGAACGTAAAGATCGTAAAATGTGGACTGTATCGTGGAATGGCAAGTTCTTCCGTACTTGAACCAATCATGAAACTGTACAACGTAAGCGGAGACAAACGCTATCTGGATTTCGCGACGGACATTGTCTCTCAGTGGGAAAGTCCGGATGGCCCGAAACTGGTGAGCCGCTCCGATGTGCCTGTAGCTCTGCGCTTTCCACACCCTGCAACAAAATGGTTTTCATACGAGAATGGTGCCAAGGCATACGAAATGATGTCCTGCTACGAGGGACTGCTCGAATACTACAAAGTGACCAGAAACGACGCCTATTACGAGGCTGTGCGCAAGAGCGTTTCACATATAATAGAGGAAGAAATAAACATCGCCGGTTCAGGCAGCTCGATCGAGTGCTGGTACGGCGGAAAAGCTCTCCAGACCGTTCCGACCTATCATACTATGGAGACCTGCGTCGGATTTACCTGGATGCAGCTTTGCAGCAGGCTTCTGAAATTCTGCGGAGATTCCCGCTATGCTGACCAGATTGAGATGACATTCTACAATGCCATTCTCGGTTCGATGAAATGCGACGGCAGCCAGATTGCCAAATATACCCCGCTTGAGGGCTGGAGAGTGGAAGGGGAGAAGCAATGCCATATGGATATAAACTGCTGCAATGCAAATGGTCCACGCGCCTTCGCGATGATTCCGGCTCTCGCATATCTCACAGAAGGGGATTGTCTCAAGATAAACCATTATGGAGATTCAGAGGCGGAGATATCCCTGGACAAACGCAACTCCGTGGGAGTCAGCGTCCGTGGAAATTATCCGGTTTCCGGAAACATCTCCATAGAACTCTCTCCAGCCAAACCGGCTGAATTCACTTTGGCACTGAGAATTCCTGAATGGAGCAAGACGACTACGGCAAAGTTGATCAGCGGCTCTGATACATTGAACATCAGTCTTGACAATCTTTCTGCCGGTGAATATGCTAAGGTGGAACGCAAATGGAAGAAGGGTGACCGCATTGAATTGTCGCTTGACCTTACGCCGCATCTGTTGGAACTTAATGGGCATCAGGCTATTGTGCGCGGTCCTATAGTCCTTGCCAGGGATTCCCGTTTCAATGACGGTTTTGTGGATGAATGCGTGGTAATCCAATCTTCCGAGGACGGCAGCGTTGCCCTGACCCCTGCAGAATGCAACGATTTCGCGTGGATGGCGTTTACAGCCCCGATGGTAGCCGGAGCCGACCTGGAAGGCAACGGCAAGCCTCGCCAGATTCACCTCTGCGACTTCGCATCTGCAGGCAATACTTGGGACAAATCCACCCGCTACAAAGTCTGGCTCCCGAAAACCCTTAACGTAATGAAGGGCGAATACAGGGCATACAACGACGCTCCCCAGAATTAACATTCCACTCAGGAGTCAGTATGATGGATAGTCTGGGGAATTGTCTATTTTTGCAAATTGGAAAATACTAAATCATGTGAGTCTGAAAAATAATTGCGTTATGAATATTTGGGGCTTTTTGAAAAAAATCTTTTTTGCTGTATGTCTTTTTATTGGAATGTCAGGAGTCAGTGCTTGGGCACAGGAAGATGAGTATGACCCGGCCTCAGACCCTACAATTCCCCGCAGATATGAAGACCCGGACGGCTTTGTATTTTATCGTGCTCACATAAACCACTTTACGCAAGCTACTGATGAAAACGGGAAAATTATCATCCCGGAGTCCCGTGGTTACCGGTATTGTAAATATATGCCCAAATCGAAAAAAAATCAGAGCTTCAGTCTATGAAAACAAAAATGGCGTGACAATCACATATTACGGAGTCTTCAACACTGACGGAACCGAAATCATTCCGCGCGAAAGACTCTACACCAAGTTGCTTTTTGTCAGCTCATCAAAACGCTTCAGTGTTAAAAAAGGCGAATACTCTGGAGTATGCGATTCGCTCGGGAGGGAGATGATTTCCCCGGATATGCATTACATCGATTGCAAACCCCATCAAGAAAAATACTACTATGTCACAGACGGAGAACACTCTGGCGTAATCGATTACAACACTGGGAAAGTATTGATTCCACTTGACAGAGGCTACACATATACCCGTTATAATCCCGCGCACAACTACATACAGGTCAAATGCGGAGACCTCATTGGAGCCTGTCTAGAAGACGGCACGGAACTCATCCCACCAGAGTGGTTCGGTTGCGTATTCAACTCTGCACGGGGGAAATTTATGGTAAAGAGCAGTCCGGACAAACTTTGGGAAGAATATAAGTTTTAGGAGGAAAAACTAATGGGCAGCTTCGCTCGAGGGTAGTAACCACCAAACGTTGATTTAACAGAAGTTATAACTGACAAAATTTTAAATAGTAACCTCATATATGTACAGACACATACTCGCAATTGCATTATCGGCACTGTCTTTTTGCGTATCATATGCCCAGAACACTTGGACGGGCAATCCTTGCGCTTCCAAGGGAACAATTGTAGCCCCCGTATTGAACAGTTCGCTCGTGGATGAAATTGTGATCGTCTCAGACAATCCAGGAGATTGGAAATTTACCGCATCTCTGAAAAATGATGGAGAGAAAGAGATAATCAGCATATCGATGGATGCGCCACAGCCGTGCGCGCCGGCAAGGTTCAATGTTTATTTCACGTTTCCTCAGAAAGGCGTTTTCAACTTCTGGAGTCCTGATGTCTATTGCGGAACCCATCTCGACCCGTTTTGGGGCCACGCCAATGCAAGCAGTTCACTCGCCTACAGGATGCCTCTCTATGAGTATTTTGATGACAATAATACGAATTGCCTGACAATCGCCTGCAGCGAGAGTTTCAGACGGGTGGAGGCCGCTCTCGGCGTGATGGAGGAGGACTGCGACATCTGTTCGGAACTGCGTTTCTTCAGGGAAGCCGAGGCTCCGCTGAGTCATTATGAGACCAAGATTATGCTCGACGGGCGTCACATGTTTTGGGGAAAGACCATTCAGGACGGCGTCAAGTGGATGATGGAAGAAAAGGGATTGCAGGCCCTTGAGGCTCCTGAAGCCGCTTTCGAGCCGCTCTATTCGACCTGGTACCAGTTTCATCAGAACGTAACCGACAAGGCTGTGGCGGAAGAGTGCAAGCTCGCTGCTGAGCTCGGAATGAAAACCGTAATTCTTGATGACGGTTGGCAGACGACTGACGGAAACAGGGGTTATGCCTTCTGCGGGGACTGGAAACCGACTCCAAAGAAATTTCCGGACATGGCCTCACACGTCGCCGCAGTGCAAAAACTCGGGATGAAATATATAATCTGGTACAGCGTACCTTATGTCGGATTCAACAGCGAGGCATACGCAAAGTTTAAGGGAAAATATCTCTACAACGAACATGGCATGGGCTGCAGCGTTCTTGATCCTCGTTTCCCTGAGGTTCGCGAACATCTTGTAAATTTATATGTCAATGCCTTGAAAGACTGGAATCTGGACGGATTTAAACTCGATTTTATCGACAGTTTCAGATTCCATGGAGAGGATCCGGCGGTGAAAGAGAAATTTGCCGGACGGGACATCATGAACTTGAGCGAAGCCGTGAACGTGCTGATGAAGGAAGTTTCATCAGCCCTGAAAGCCATCAAGCCGGAAATTCTCATTGAATTCAGGCAGCAGTACATAGGTCCAGCCATCAGACAGTATGGCAATATGTTCCGTGCTGCAGACTGTCCGGGCAACGCGAAGGACAACAGGATGAGAATCGCATCTCTCAGGCTGACGAGCGGTTCGACGGCTGTCCATTCAGATATGTTGGAATGGAATATTTCCGAAACACCGGAGAATGTGGGAAGGGCGATTATCAACTCCATTTTCGGAGTCGTACAATACTCGACAATGCTGAGGACCATTCCGCAAGAACAGCTTGACGTCATGAGAAAATGGATGAAGTTCGCTTCCGATCATCGTGAGACTCTGCTCAAGAGCGAATTCCGTCCGCATCATCCTGAGCTCGGCTACCCTGTTATCGAGGCAGAGAGCGATAAGGAACTCATAATCGCCGTATATCAGGACAATGCCGTCATTGACGTGCCCCGTCGTGAAAAGAGCGTCTATATCCTGAACGCATCCGGTTCAGACAGCATTGTCGTCCGCTGCGGCAACAAGACAAGAACCGTGAAAGTCCCTTGCGGCGACTGGAAATCATTGAACTAAGATTGGGCATCACGGACGAAGACTTCGCTGGTGGTGGCGTTCTTTTTCTTGACCTCTATCACGGTAGGGATTCTTTTCTGGAGGTCCTCTATGTGGGAGATGATGCCGACGTGCTTGCCGCTGGAGGAGTTCAGTTTCTCCAATGCAGACATCACGCTGTTGAGCCACTCCTGGCTGAGTGTTCCGAAGCCTTCATCAATGAAGAGTGTATCCACGCTGATGCTGTTCTCTGCGAGGCTGGACAGGCCCAGTGCCAATGACAATGAAATCACGAACCCTTCTCCGCCTGAAAGCGTGTTCCCCGAGCGGACCACGCCGTCTTCATTGTCCTCTACCAGGATGACGAGTGAGCCCGGCTGTGCTGTCAATTCATAACGCGGGGCGATTTTTCTCAGATATGCGTTTGCATGATTGAGAATGTCCTGCATGATGTAACTCTGGGCTATCTTCTTGAACGTGAATCCGTCGGTGCCTCCGAAAAGGCCATCCAGAGTCTCCCATCTGGCATTGACCTTGCCGGCCCTGTTAAGCGCGTCAATCTTGCTTTTAAGCTCGTCATGCTTCCTGTCATCATCCTCAATGACAGTCTTGAGCTTGCCGAGGTGCTCTGACATGCCCAAATTGTCCGACTCAACAGCGCTCTTCAGTGCATTGACCTCTACGGCAGTCTTCGGCAGGGTTCCGTCTTCAGCATAAGCGTTTTCTAAGGTGTTCTCATTCCGTTCTTTGGACTTGCGTGCGGTGTCGATGTTCTCAAGAGCCGTTCTGATGCGGCTCTCCAATGAACCCCATTCCACGATTGCGTTGCCGGCGTATTTTTCCGGTACGATGTCCCCGGAAGCGAAGTCCCCATTGGCCGCGATGATTCTTCCCCTGACATCTGATGCGGATGCGATGTTGCTTTTGAGATTCTTCATCTCTACGGTCACCTTGTCATATTCTTTAAGCGTGTCATTGTACTTTCTGGCCCCCTCCTTGAGCTTCGCGATGAAGCCTTTGTCATCACATTCCCATTCCTTCTTCCAGTCAGGGAAGGAGATGAGCCTCTCTGCCGCCAGAAGGGACTCCGATGCGGATTTCTCTGCCACAGAGATCATTTTCCGGGCATTGTCAATGTTGCTGCTGATTTTCTGGATCTCCAGGTTCTTCCTGTTGTAGTCGGATACGATAGGGGAGTAGATGTCGCTCTGGTATTTGTCCCTGTCTGCAGTCGCGCTGTCCACGGCCTTCTGCCTGACATTGACATCGGCTATGGCCTTTTCATTGACCTCCTTGCGCGCGTCCAGCGTCTTTTTGAGCGACTCGAGCTTTTCCCTGATGTTTTCTTCATTGACTTTTATGCCCAATGAAGAAAAATTTTTGGCGAACGCTTCCTTGAGTCCGGCCAATGTCTTTTCGTCGTTGTCGAGCCTGCTTTTGGAATTGTCGAGCTCTTTAAGTCTGGTGTTGAACGCTGTACTTGCTTTGACTGATGCCTCATCTGCTTTCCGTTTCTCCGTTTCCGCCTTTTCCAATGCCTCTTTTGCAGGTTTGAGAAGATCGTTCTGCTCCTGTTCGGAGATGAGCGATGTTATTTTCGCATGACATACTGGACAGATGTCGCTGCCAGTCTCACGAAGCCAGTTTCTAAGATTGACAACTGCCTTGTCTATTGCTACAGCCTGCGTCTCATATAATTCACGACTTTTCTCGAAGATGTCATCTGCCATCTTCGACTTCTCCTTCAGTTCATTGAGTGCAACACGCTCTGCCTCAATCTCTTCTACTGCCTTTTTGTGTTCGGACTTCCCGGTAGCGAGGTTTTCTTCTTTCTGCTGGATGACAGCGCAGGCAGTGCCTGCATCGCCGATGAGTTTCAGCGCCTTGCCAATGTCGCGTCTCTCCTTCTCCACCTCTTCCGGCATGAGCGCCATCTTGGCCTCAATGGCCTCTGTTACAGCCTCTCTCTTGCTGTCAAGAGTCTTTTCGGCATCAGCTTTCTTCGTTTCCAGTTCGGCGAAAAGTGCCCGTGATGCTTCAAGAGCTTTCTTCTCATTCTCGAGAACTTCTTTCTGCTTCTTGCAGTAGTTTTCCTGCTTCGTGACATTCACGAGATGCGATTCGATGGTCTGGACATTTGCGAACATGTCGGCGTGAACTTTCTGAGCCTCAATGTCTTTCGCCAGGTCTCCGGCAATGTCGTTTTTCTTGTCGAGCTCGGCTTTGCCATAGGCAATGTCATTGCTGAGGACAGAGAACTTCGACTTCGCCGCTGCAAGAGTCTCTTCAGAGTCCTTTATGGACTTTTCGGCAGTTTCGACAGCTTCAAAAGCCTTCAGCAGGCTTCCGAGCAGGGCCAATGCGGACTTGTTCTTTTCAATGTCGTCTTCAGTCTGTTTTATTTCATTGACAAGAGCGCTCTTTTCCTCTGCCGAGAGAAGAACGACAGAATCGACGTCTTTTTTCGCCTCTTTGTAGGCTTCCTTCGCGTCGAGTGAGTTCTTATGGATGAGGGCTCCGATTTTCGCGTAAATCTCAGTGCCGGTAATTTTCTCAAGAATCTCCGACTTCTCCTTGCTCTCGGCTTTCAGGAACTGGGTGAACTGCCCCTGGGCGAGCATTGATGTGCGGCAGAACTCATCGTAGTCCAGGCCGATGATTTCGGTCATCTTGTCAATGCGGGCCTTGCCCCTTTTGTTATTCGTATTGCCTTTGCTGTCGGTTATGGACCAGTCTTCGTCTTCCAGTTTTCCGTTGCGGTTTACACGGCATTTCCACTCGGCAGTGTAGTCGGATCCGTCCGCCCCCTCGAACAGGAGTGTTATTCCGCCTGCCTTCTCTCCTTTCTTGAGCAGCTGGTTTACAGACACTATGCTGATTTCCTGCCCTCCCTCTTTGTAGGACGTTTCTGTTGTCTTGTTGCCGTTCGTCAGTCGCGGAGTCTTGTTGTACAGGGCGAGGCATATGGCATCCAGGATCGTGGATTTTCCGCTTCCGGTCTCGCCGCAGATAAGAAAAATAGGGGAGTCCGACAGCGGTGCGGATGTGAAGTCGATGCTCGCGGATGAGATCGACGCTATGTTGGTGATGTCCAGTTTCTTCAGTTTCATGGTATCAGTCGTGTTTTTCAGATTTCATAACTTCGTCAATGGTCTCTTTCAACAGGGCGAGGATATTCTCGTCAATGCCTTCTTGTCCCGTTTCCTTCAGGTAGAGTTCAGCCACGGAGTAAGGCCCCATCTTTCCGAGTTCTGCGGTGCTGATATTTATCTTTCCGGAGGCGTTTATGTCCTGGTCATTGACCTTCTTCACCCTGTTTATCAGGCAGAACTTCGCCTTCAGATGGCATTGCTCCGGAACTTTGGCGGCCTTGTCTTTCGCCTCGACCGGAATGGTCCCGTCGTCAGTGACATTGAGCCTTACATAGCAGGCCTTTTCCGGGTCCATTTTCTTGAACGCCTCGTATGCCTCATCCCACTTGAGGGACTTCACTTCGCTGCGTCTGGTCCTGTCCTGCTCCGGTATGGTGATGACCGGCATCGCATTGTCAATGTCGATTGTCTCCACTTCCGGTGTGTCGCCGTGTGCGCCTATGGTCACGATTGAAACGCTGTGCTGGAAGTCCTCGTCGAAAGATACAGGCAGGGGAGAGCCGCTGTAGCGGATCCTGTCAGAGATGTTCTGCGGATTGTGTATATGGCCGAGCGCAATGTAGTCGTAGCCTGTGCCGAAAACATCTGCATTGACCATATCGATTCCTCCTATGATGTCGAGGTCCTGACCGACGGCGTCGGGTTTCTCTCCTGAGGTCCGGTTTACTGCCGTATGGGCCATCACGACCACCGGAAGCCCGTTTTTATTGCGTTTTCCGACTTCCTCCAGCAGGAGGGCTATAAACTCTTTCATTCTTTCTTCCCTGGGCAGGTCTGCTTTCACGGCCGGGAAATTGCTTGGGTAACAGTGAGGTATGGCGACAATGTAGCCGACGGTGCTGCCGTCCCTCATGATGGGGAAGATATGGCGTTCGAAAAGCTGCCTGTGAAATTCGTCGCTGTCTTCTCCCTGGAGGATGTTGCGTTTTATGGATGCCACGATGGATACTCCCACGAGGTTCCACAGCGGGTCGGTGATCTCTATCTTGTTGCTGTCGTGGTTGCCGGCCGTTACGATGACCTTCATTGACGGTGCAATTTCATGGACTGTCATGAGATGATGCATGAACATCTCCTGCGCTGACGTCTGGGGTGATGTCGTATGATAGATGTCGCCGCTGATGACGTATGCGTCCGGCTTCTGTTCCTTGATGATGTTTTCTATCTGGGTGAGGCAGCCGGTCTGCTCGACTGTCCTGTCATACGAATATAACGTATGTCCCAGATGCAGGTCTGATGTATGTAGAATCTTCATATTTGTATTATATGTCAATGTCTTATATCAATGCCATTCTTGTGCCAATGTCATTTGCCTGTATTATTTACATCATAAGGCGGCAAATCTTACATAAAAATAGTGAAATTTTCTGTAGAAAGCATAATGACGTGATATTCAACAGTTTGTAATAATGTAATGTCCCGATGCGGATAACCACATCGGGACATTATGCTTTCTGGTTGAATGCCAGATCTTTGGCTGTCGTTGGACTACCTTCTGCTGCCTACCGGTCTTTCCTTGGTGAAGCCTGGGAACACCCTGACGAGAACCACTCCGTGAGGCGGTACCTCTGCGTCAAAACGATTCCTGTCGTTGGTGATTTCGGCCACATCTTTCTGTCTCCAGACATCCCTGACCGTGATTTTGTTCCCTATCACTCCGATGGCTCTCGGCGTGAATCCGATCTTCTGAGGTTTTTCGCTTAGGTTGAACATCGCTATGGCCAGCGAACCGTCTTCCAGAGGCTTGAAGTAGGTGGCATAGGAACTGTTTCCGTAGATCTTTGTGGCCGCATAGCCGAGCGGATCCTGGTTGATGTCGATCACTTCGTTGTTGCAGAGAAGGCTCTTGGTGAACTTGTCGGCTACTGCCATGTCGCATCCTATCAGGAGTGGAGAGGCCTGCATGGCCCAAAGTGTGATGTGGGTGTATTGTTCGTCTGGAGTCAGGTTGGTGTAGTGGTATTTCCTGCCCCAGCCGACGTTTCCGATGACCAGCATGTCTCCGTCAGGCCAATGCCCGGGACCTGAATATGGCGCCCAACTGCTGTTTCTGCCGAAACCGATGCCGGAGATGCTTTTCCAACTGTCACGGATATCCCCGGTCGTCCTCCAGCAGTTGGCATATTTCACATATTCGTCGGCCAAAGGAAGGAGGGCTGAGTTGGAAAGGCTATAGACGATGTCCCTGCCGCATTTCTCCAGTTCGTCATGCATTTCTTTCATGCTGTACCAGTCGTGAGGATTCCAATCGTATTTGAGGTAGTCAAAGCCCCATTCTGCCCATTGGCGCGCGTCTTGTGCTGCGAATGAATATTTTCCGCTGTACCAAAGCTTCTCTCTTGTCAGATCTCCTGACGGATCAACCATCCTGTAATTCTCATTGACAAGCCCTTTCTTCACCCACTCGTAGGTGCCGTCTGCGTTGTCGCACTGGGTGCCTATGTGCGCCGCATATGTTGCCACCCACGGGCCGGAATAGATGCCGACCTTGAATCCCATGGCGTGCAGTGAGTCCACCATTCCTTTCATGTCAGGGAATTTCGCGTTCGGCTGGATTGCATTCTCCTTTCCGCCACGGAGGCCCTGCCAGCCATCATCGATGTTGATGTACGACCAGCCGTAGTCCGCCAGTCCGCTTTCAAGTATCGCCTTCGCCGAAGCCATCACTTTCTCGTGGCTTACTGTGTTGCCCCAGCAGTTCCAACTGTTCCAACCCATAGGCGGAGTCAGCGCGATCTTCTCTCCGATGACTATCCTGAACTCCCTTGTCGCCTCGCCGAGGCTGTTCGTGGCCTTCAACGTGACAATGTAAGTGCCGGCTTTCTTGACATTTCCGGTAATCAAGCCAGTCTGTGAGTCGATTTTCAGGCCTTTGGGCAGCTTCTCCGCCGAAAATGTCATAGGTCTGTCACCTGTAGCCGCAACTTTGTACAGAAAATCCGAACCCGGGCGGGCTCCATAGACCTTGGCTCCGTTGATTCTGGGGGTGTGAGGTGCCTCCGGCGTAAGGATATATCCAGAATAATCCGGAATCTTCATCTCGTCCGATGGCTCTGATTGGGCTGAGACTGAGGTGCTTGCCAATATGGCCAGAGCACCTGTCAGCAGAAAGGAAATTTTTCTCATGATCTGTTTTTGTGTTATTGGTATTGAATCTTCTTAACATTTTATAAAACGAGGCAACTCCAGTTTACCCTACCTTCTTATTTATGTCTTTTGTGGTGAAAATTTCTGAAAACATAAGGTAGGGTAAAGGCTCAGTTAAACGTTAAATATTATGTGGAACAATAAAAGTCATTATGATTAAAGACGATAGAAAGATTTCAGATGATCGGACCAAAGAGAAATGCTTCAAGTATTTCCGTGGCGAATCTACATACGAAGATGAAGTTTCCATTCGCGAGAGTCTATCGGAAGGTAGGCTGTCAATGGATGATTTCAGGGCAATGGAGAAGGATTGGTGTGAAAACGAGAGGCCGACGGCGGGACAGAGGATGGCTTATGCCAGACTTGCGGGTTCAATCAATGCTCGCCGCTGGAAACGCCTGCTGATGCGGATTTCCGTTCCGGTTGCAGCTGCGGTAGCCGCCATTGTGGCGTTGTTCATAAATCTGATCAATGACAAAGAGAATCCGGTCTCAACTTTCTCGACAGCCTATCTGGAGACTAAAATGGTCGTGCTTCCGGATTCTTCCAAAGTATGGCTGAACTCGGCGACAACCCTGACTTATGATTCTGATTTCAATAAGAAGGACAGGGAAGTGACTCTCTCGGGAGAGGCATTCTTCGATGTTTCCAAAAATCCGTCGAAGCCGTTCATCGTCAGAATGAGCGATGCCAGTATTACTGTAAAGGGTACCTCGTTCAATGTCTCTGCCTATGATGGTGAGAACGGAATACAGGCGGCTCTTCTGACTGGGCAGATCCAGTTCCAGACTGGCAAGGATTACATTTATCTTAGTCCTGGCGAGGTCATATTCTACGACCGTATTGACCGGTCCATGGGCAAGTACAGGCGGGATGTAAGCCAGTACCTCTCATGGCTTGACGGCAAGCTGGACTGCGAGTCCGTCACACTTGACTGGCTGTTTTCCAGACTGACATCCCTATACGGAACGCAGATCCATTACAATCCGGTGAAGTACAGAAACAAGACCTTCCGTGTCATACTTGACACCCATGAGTCTATTGATGACGTGCTTGAGGCTTTGACCGTCATTGTTCCGATTTCGTGGGCATGGCAGGATGACGGCAGCATTGCCATCGCAGAAAAATGACAGACAAAAATCAAAACTAATAACGTTCAATTAACCAACTTTTCAACAAAAATGAAGAAACAACTTGTTTTCAAGAGTGTGCTTCTTGTTTTGCTTCTCGTGATGACCGGGCAGTTCATCTCCGCCCAGTCGTTCACTAAGCAGTTCAAGAACGAGCCTCTGACCGGTGTCATCAAGGAACTTGAGCGCCAGACCGGCTATTCGTTCATCTACGAGACAGGCATTTTCCGCGATGCTCCGGCTGTCACGGCAGATTTCAATTCGGCGTCCGTGCAGACTGTCTTGCGGCAGATACTCAAACCTCCTTTCAAATATGAAATGAAAGGCAAGATTATCACGATCTCCAAAACTGAGTCAAAGGCCTCAAGTGCAACTACAAGCGATGACAGACAGACGGAAGTAAGCGGAACTGTCAAGGATGCCAAGACCGGTGAGCCGCTTGTCGGAGTCGCGGTGTGGGTCAAGGATACTCCGATAGGTGTCTCCACCGACCTTGATGGCCACTATAAACTTTCATTCAAAGGAAATTACGGATACATCAGCATATCCTGCATAGGCTATGTGCCCCAGGAAGTCCAGATAAAAAAAGGCGCTCAGGTTGTCAATGTGTCGCTTGAGCAGGACGGCAACACTCTGGAGGAGGCTGTTGCTGTCGGGTACGGTCATCAGAAGAAGGCCAGTATTGTGGGGGCCATTGCCACGATTGCTCCTGACGCTGTGAAGATTCCGGTGTCAAAGATCAGCAATGCCCTTGCAGGAAGGCTTTCCGGAGTAGTGTCAGTGCAGAGAAGCGGAGAGCCGGGTGCCGGATCTACATTCTGGATTCGAGGAATCAGTACTTTCGGTGCCAATGCCAATCCTCTTGTCCTGATCGACGGTGTCGAGCGGGAACTTGATCTTGTGGATGTAGAGGACATCAAGGAATTCTCAGTCCTGAAGGACGCCGCTGCTACGGCCGTTTACGGTGTGCGTGGAGCCAACGGCGTGGTGCTCATCACGACACGAAGCGGCGAAGAGGGCAAACCGAAGGTCACCATCAAGTTCGAGAACGGTGTGACCAGCCCTGTCAAGGTGCCGAAGATGGCAAATGCGGCACAGTACATGGAAATGTACAATGTGGCTTCCGGAACTGAATATTTCGATGCTGACAGGGTCCGCAAGACCATGAACGGAGAGGACCCTGACCTTTATCCTAATGTCGATTGGGTAAACAGCATATTCAAGGGCCTCAGCAACAACACTCGGGCAAATGTCAATGTCTCCGGAGGAACAAGTTCCGTGAAATATTACATTTCCGGAGGTTTCTACAACGAGAACGGACTCTTCAAGACTGACCCGACAGCGGATTACAATACAGGAATATATTACCGCCGCTTCAATTTCAGGGCGAACGTGGATGTGAAGCTCACGCGTCACACGTCCATGAACGTAAACCTCGCCACGACTTTCGAGCAGAAGAACGAGAGCGGAACAAGCAGCAGTTCAATCTGGTCTGCAGCTTTGAAGACACCGTCCGTGATCTTCCCGATGGTCTATTCGGACGGCCATTATCCTGGTCCTGGTAAGAATATGGGCTACAACCCGTACGCCCTTCTGACCCAGACGGGTTACAAACAGGCCTTCTACAACACGGCACAGTCTCTCGTGTCCCTCACCCACGATTTCTCGTGGCTCACTGACGGACTTACTGCCACGGTCAAAGGCTCTTTCGATGCCAAGAACAACGCTTACCAGAACCGCACCAGGACTCCTGAGCAATACGGTCAGGCGTACAGGGACGAGAACGGCGAACTGCACCTTACTGAACTTGTGCAGGGCTCGCAGACATTGGATTTCTCATATTCCAACAGCGGATGGCGCTCCCTCTATCTTGAGGCAAGCCTTAACTATGCAAGGTCATTCGGTAACCACAGCATCTCCGGTCTCCTTCTCTATCAGCAGTCGCAGAAGAACTACATCGGCTCCAGCGCCACATCAAGCAACGCGGCTCTGCCATACAGGCATCAGGGAGTGGCTTTCAGGGCTACATACAACTATGATTCCCGATATTTTGCCGAGTTCAACGCCGGCTACAACGGCTCCGAAAACTTCTCGCCTGGACATAGGTTCGGATTTTTCCCGTCAGTGGCAGGTGGCTGGCTGGTCTCCAACGAAAAATTCTGGACAGGCCGCTTGGCTGATGTCATCAGCATGCTGAAAATCAAGGGCTCCTATGGAATTGTCGGAAACGACCAGATCGGAGGCAACCGTCGTTTCATCTATCTTGAAACGATCAATTCCGGCTCAAGCTGGAATTTCGGCGAGACTGTAAAATCCTACCCGTCCTACAGGCGCGGCGAATGGGCCAACGACAATGTCGGCTGGGAAAAATCACGTAAGCTGGATGTCGGCATAGATGTTTCGTTCTTCGACAAACTCCGCGTGCAGGTGGACTGGTTCAAGGAAAAACGCTCCGGGATATTCCTCCAGAGGTCTTCCATCCCTGAATATGTCGGAATTACCACGAAGCCTTACGTCAACATTGGCCGGATGAGAAATTCCGGATGGGACTGTTCTCTTCAGTATGACCAGAAGATCGGCCAGGTGAACTTCTCTGCTATGGGCAACTTCACGTTCGCACGTAACGTCATCGAGGATCAGGACCAGCCGGACTACATCGAAAAGTACATGAACCGTACCGGTCAGGCCAGATGGCAGACATTCGGCTATGTGTCCGACGGCCTGTTCAAGGACGAGGCTGACATCGCCACGTCTCCGGACCAGAGTGCTCTCGGAGAGGTGCGTCCAGGTGACATCCGATACAAGGACTTGAACAACGACGGAGTGATCGACAGCAAGGATGTCAAGGCCATAGGGTACACTGACGTGCCTGAGATCGTGTATGGTTTCGGAGTGTCAGCACAGTGGAAGGGATTCGACGTGTCAGTTTTCTTTCAGGGTAATGACCACGTAAGTTTTTCGATAAACTCCTCTATGGTACGTGGATTCACAGAGCCTAAGATGGCGGCGAACAACGTGTTCTCCGATATCTACGGAAATTACTGGACCGAAAGCAACACTGACGCGAAATACCCTCGCCTTACTACGACAGAGGCAACCAACAACAACCAGTCATCTGATTTCTGGCTCGTCAACGGACGCTACCTCAGGCTCAAGAATGCTGAGTTCGGCTACACTTTCCCTAAGAAGTTGATCCAGAAGATCCGCCTGAGCCAGTTGCGTATATTCGTGTCCGGAACGAATCTCCTTACCTTCGCTCCGTTCAAGCTCTGGGATCCTGATCTCCAGACGGGAGCATCGAACTACCCTAACACCAGAGTAGCCAACATCGGTCTGAACATCGGTTTCTAATAATCAAGAAGTACTATGAAGAAAAATATATCAGCAATATTCATGATGATTGCGCTGGCGGTCTGCGGCTGTGACAGTTACTTGGACAGGCAGCCTGACGACCAGCTGACGTCAAAAAACATATTCGACAAGAAGACGACCACGCTGCAGTATCTTGTCAATGTCTATACCTACATTCCGAGCGAGTGGTCTCCAGAGGGCTATAGCTCCTCATCCTGTATCGCCATCACTGCCAGCGATGAGGCATCCTGTGCTTACACCGGCTCTCGTTTCTTCGCTTTGCTGAATCATAACCAGCTTTCTCCTCTGTCAACCCACAGCGGGTATCGTCATGCGGTTTACAGACTTCTGTATCAGGGAATAAGCGAGGCGACATATTTCATGTCCAAGGTTCAGGACTGCCCTCAGCTCACCGATGAGGAGAAAGTTATGTGGCGGGGTGAGGCCCGTTTCCTCAGGGCGTTCTATTACACCGAACTGCTCAAATGGAACGGCCCGGTCATCTGGCTTGGCGACAGGCAGTCGGACTATTCCGACCCGAATGTGTCAAAGGTGGACAGAACCCCATGGAGTACTATAGTTGATTGGCTTTGTGGTGAATATGACCAGGCAGCTGCCGAGCTCCCCGACACAAGAAGTCCCTATGAGATCGGACGCCCTACGAAGGGCTCTTCCCTTGCCATGAAAGCCAGATTGCTTATGTTCAATGCCAGCCCTCTTTTCAATGGGCAGAATGGCACGGGAATTTATGATGGTATCGTGAACAAGGACGGCGAGAAACTTTTCAATACTGAATATGACGAGAACCGTTGGAGACAGGCTGCCGAGGCAGCGAAGGCTGTCATTGACATGAACATGTACAAACTTGTGGATGACGAAAATGCCACTCCGCTTGAGAATATTCATAATGCTGCGGTGCTTCTCAATTCTCCGGAAAACATATTTACAGTGCAGTGTGGCGGCAGTTCATGGAAAAAAGGAGAGACCCCAGTTTCGGCGAGCGGATACGGCGGTATCGGTTTGACCCAGAAACTTGTGGACGCTTTCGCGATGGACAACGGCTATTATCCGATTACCAATATGGAGGAAGATTCCTATGACAACGGTGCAGGCACCATTGATGTGGACCCCCGTTCCGGTTACACTGAGACCGGCTCGCAGAAGTTTGTAAATCCGTTCTTCTCCACTATTCCCAAGAACATGAAGGCTAAAGATGCCATCGAGACAATGAATATGTACATCGGTCGAGAGCCGAGGTTCTACGCCAATGTGTTCTGGAGCGGCCAGACATGGATCATGGGCACGAACAAACTAACCAACATCCAGTTTTACAAGAACGGAAACTCAGGACCTATCACATCGAACAACTACAGTCCTACCGGTTACCTCTGTCTCAAGTTCATTGACCCGGATTTGGATACGAAATCGGGCGGATGGGGAAACATTTCATGGCCTATCATCAGATACGCTGACGTGCTGCTGATGTACATCGAAGCTCTCAATGAATATGACCCGACCAATCCTGACATCCTCATTTACTGGAACAAGATACGTCACAGAGCAGGCGTGCCAGCAATCGGAACCGGAGAAGACGAGGTCTATCCTGAGATAATCGGCGATAAGGAACTCCAGAGAAAATATATCCGCAGGGAGCGTATGGTAGAACTTTGCTTCGAGGGCAAACGTTACTTCGACACCCGCCGCTGGATGATTGCCGAAAAGGAGGACAACGGCAAGGTAGTGGGATGCAATATCGGGGCGTCTGACCATAAGATGTCCGGAGATTATTGGAGGCGCACGTCCATCTTCGACACTTTCGGAGAGGCCGGTACCAAGGCCGAAAGAGTGTTCACTAAGAAATACTATCTCCTTCCGATGAACCAGTCCGAGCTTGACAGGGTTCCGGAACTGACACAGAACTACGGATGGTAGAACTGGAAACGACTTCTAAAAAAGAATCATTATGAAACGTAAATATATTCTTATTGGCTTCGCCGCACTTTTGTCAGCAGCAGCTTGCGAGCCGAGCCACCTGGAGGACAATCTTTACGACCCTTCAGTGTATATCCTCAACAACGGATACCAGAAGACGTCGACATTCTATGACGTGCAGTCTTCGTTCTCTGCTGAGGTGAACGCCTATTGTGGCAGTTATTACGAACAGAACCCTCAGGTGAAGCTGTCTGAGGATGCCTCCGTATTGGAAAAATACAACGAGGAGAACTCAGTGTCTCTCCAGGCTCTTCCTTCGGACTGTTGGTCACTGGAGTCGTCGGCGCTCAAGATGAAGGACAGGAAGGCCACATTCAAGGTTAATTTCAATATAGAGGCTCTGAAACTGCTCTCTACTGAACCTGACTATTCCGATCTTGGAAACTATGCTGTGGCGTTGAGGCTGAAAAGTCTCACAGATGGTGTGAATGACGCCCGGACCGAAGAACTCGGCAGCACCGTAATCGTTCCGGACATGAGCAAGATGGCGTTCAGTCTGGACAGAGCCGGAGTGTCTGAGGCGAATCTTGACAATGTGGAGGATTATGACGGATTCATCAGTGTTGAATATAAGGTCAGCACAAGCATCGAGAATAATTGGGACAACGGCGTGAAGTTCACTTTCAATGTTCCATCGGAAAATGCTGAATATCCGCTTCTTCCGGAGGGATCCTATACTGTGACATCCTCTTCTGAACAAGGGTTTACACCTGGAGTATCAGAGATTGTCTATACTGTCAAGATTGACAAATCCAAGGTTGTGGAAAGGAACTATTCCTTAGTCGCAAATGTTGAGTCGGATGGAGGCTTCAAGGTCGAGGGCGACAGCGAGTCTGTCATCAATCTCTTCAACAGACACTATTACAGCCAGTCCAACATTTCGGTGCGTAACTGCAACACCTATAAGGCAGGGTCTGGTCCGGAACTGACAATCGACGGGAAGATCAATACAAAATGGGAGTCCGGCTACCAAAAGACAGATGTGGCTGTTTTGAGTCTGCCGTATTTCATTGAATATGAGCTTGCCTCTCCGGTGCGTATTTCGGACTTCGACCTGTACCGACGTCAGGACAGGTACTCCTCTGACCTTAAAGGCGGACATCTGGAAGTGTCTTCGGACGGGGAGACTTATACTAAAGTCTGCGATTTCAACTATGCCGGCGTGAGTGCCTATCGCAACATTCACGCAGCTGATATCGAGCCTGAGGCGAAGTATGTCAAGTTCGTTGTGACGGCGACCGGACGAACTGGCGGCGCCTTGAAAGTTCCTCTGTGTCATCTGGCTGAGTTCAATATCTGCTATCGATAGAGTAAACGGAGAGAGGGTGGCTTTTTGGTCACCCTCTCTCCATTATATTCGCTCCTTGCGGTCCGTTATCAATCCACCATGCATGTAAGGATGAAAAGCAACCAGAGATGAACTGTGCTACCTTGCAGATCCGTATTCCCGCCGCTTGCGAGGTCGTCCAACTCTTTTCTGAATACTGTCAGGGCTTTGTGGATGTGCTTTTCCACTGCCTTTTCTGAAATTCCCAATTCTGCCGCAATTTCCCTGTTTTTCATGTTCTGGAACCGGCTCTTCATGAACACCTCACGGCATCTGTCGGGAAGCTTGTTCATAATGCTGTGTATGTTGGCAGTGAGTTCATCGTAGATTGTCTTCCGGTCGGAGTCGTTGACCGCGAAGTCCATCTGATAGAGACATTCGTCGCAGACGTTTTTGAACGAATCAGTGAGACTGACAATCCTTAGTGAGGACTGGCGGCGCAGCGTGTCTATTGACCGGTTCCGTACAATCCGGAACAGAAGAGCCTGCCATGTGTCGCTTTCCTTTCCTTCGAATTTCTCCCAAAGAGTGCTGTAGGCTTCGTGCACGATGTCCTGAGCGGTATGTTCGTCCGACACGAACCTGAATGCGAAGTTGTAAAGCCTGTCGCTGTACTTGTAGTACAGTCCTTCGAATATTTTTTCATCCAGAATCATCCTTTCTTATCCTCTGACAAGGCTTTATATAATTCTTAATCCCGATGCCGTTGCCTAATCTTTACAGACTTGTTTTTTACGCTCGGTGCATCATACAAATATAACCATTTTTATTTGAATTTCACGAAAACTTACATCTTCAAGAGTTCCTCGACACTCGGGACCTTCAATTTGCAGGATGCCCTTGAAACGCCGTCATATTCGTCTCTCATGCCATTGATGATTTTCTTCATCTCATCTCTGACATTGTCGGGATAAAGGACTTCCATGAAGTTGCCATACCTGCAGATTTCCTGATAGAAGTCATCAGTGGTGTGAAGCTGATATGAAAAAATGGTGTAGCCGTCTTCCGGACAGTCATATAACATCCTCTGGCTCTGATGCAGAGGGGTGTGCTTCAGATAGAAATTGTATTTCGCCCAGACCAGAATTATGACATTTTTCGGCTTCGCTGCTCCCGATGGGAAGGTTGCCGTGCCAATGCTGTCTGCCATAAAATCTTCAGGACTGAAGTCCTTGGGATACGTGAACCTTTTCTCCAGGATCTTGAGATTCTTCATTCTGTCCGCATCCAGAGCGTATGACCGGATAGTTCTGCTATTGCCGATCTCAAGAGGCCCTATGACTTTCCAATGCTGTCGGAACAATTTTACGAAATATGGCTGTATCGAGCATCTTCTCTCACATTACAGGTAACGCCTCGTCTGTTGTTTATGCGGCCAAAATACATTTAATGCAAATATTTTCAATAATAATTGACGTTGTCGGATTTTAGTAGTACCTTCGCATTGTCAGTGAGTACGGGTTCGTTGATATGTGCACAACGAAACTCGACAAAAGTTCTGGCATTAAAGTCCCGGTAAGTTTCTTATCGGGACTTTCTTTAAAATGATATGCAGATATGCTTGAATACAGTATATAGAACAACTTTTTTATGACATCTCTTCAAGTCAGAATCTTTGCATCAACACTTGCCTTACAACGACGCGACAAGTATCTCCTTAATGTCTTTCTCCAGGAGTGGAACCCATGCGTTTTCCAGGCCCTCATTAACGGCGATATGGTGTGACATCTCGTCGAGGCGTTCCTCGCCGATGCCGACCTCCCGCAGATGCATCGGGATGCCGATTGACTCAAAGAAAGCATAAGTCGCGTCAATGGCCTTTTCAGCTATCTCGCGCTCTGGCAGCGACTGATCAATGCCGAAAACATTGACACCGTATTTCACAAAGCGAGGCAGTGTGCGGTCAGATAGGATATGACGCATCCAACGTGGCGTTATGATGGCCAGGCCCTCACCATGGGTGATGTCGTAGTAGGCGCTCAGGGCATGCTCAATGGCATGCATAGGCCAGCCAGATTCGCTGTTTCCAAGGGCATAGATGCCATTGCAGCCGAGGGTGCAGGCGAACATCATCTCGGCACGGGCCGTATAGTCCTCAGGATTCTCAAGACACTTCCTGGCATTGACCATCAGGCTCTTCAAGCCGGCCTCGCAGAATCCGTCATTAAGCAATGTCGTGTCTTCGCAGAAATACTGTTCCATGATATGGTTCATGGCATCAGCACAGCCTGCAGCAGTCTGTTTCTTCGATACGGTGAACGTGTAGCGGGGGTCCAGAAATGAGCAGACCGGAAAGAGCAATGGATCGATATAACCGATTTTGTCATTAGTCTCCGTGCGAGAGATAACTCCACCGCAGTCATATTCGCTGCCGGTAGCGGCTAACGTAATGATGTCAACGATAGGAAGAGCTTTCTTCGCCTTAACTTTATAGGAAATAAGGTCCCAAGGATCTCCGTCATAGCAAGCACCCGCTGCAATGGCTTTGGAGCAGTCCAGAACACTTCCGCCGCCCACCGACAAGATCACATCGATATCGTGTTCCTTGCAGAGACGCACACCGTCGAGCACGCTTGGATCATACTTCGGATTGGGCTGAATGCCAGGGAGTTCGACGATTTCGAAGTCCTTCAGCAGTTCCTTCACGCTGTCGTAGAGACCGATTTTCTTGATGCTGCCACCGCCATAGGTCAGCAATACTTTCTTTCCGATTGCGCCCACCACCTCAGGGAGTTTCGCAATAGCATTCTCGCCGAAAATCAGGCGAGTCGGGGTCATGTAATCAAAGTTCCTCATAACTATATCAATAATTTAAACGACTTACTCAACAATAGCCTCTATCATTTTAACAAAGATACTTATTTTAGCTTGTCATACTCCTCATCGCTGACAGCCTCCTGCCACTCGTTGGAGGTGTTCTCGCCAGGTATTTCAAAGGCGAGGTGGGCAAACCAGCTGTCTTTTGCAGCACCATGCCAATGCTTCACGTTGGCAGGAATATGGATGACTGTGCCTGGGAGAATCTCCTGTGCAGGCTTGCCTTCTTCCTGATACCAGCCGCGTCCGGCTACACCTACCAGCATTTGCCCGCCGCCCTTTGTGGCGTGGTGCGTGTGCCAGTTGTTACGGCAACCAGGCTCAAAGGTAACATTGAAGAAAGGTATCTGACTGTCGGATATTTTTGCAAGATAACTGTTGCCTTTGAAGTATTTGGCGTAAGCGGTATTGGGCTCGCCAATAGGGAAGATCATTTCGCGCTGGAAGGCAGCCTTGGCGTCTTCGCCTTTTACATCCTCGCTCCATACCTCCTTTGCCAGATTGAATGCAGCCCAGGCCTTTGGCCAACCGGCATAGAACGCGATGTGGGTGATAATTTCTGCCGCTTCCGTGCGGGTGATGCCATTGTTCTTTGCCGACTGCAGGTGATATTTCAGCGAGCTGTCGGTGATTCCTTGGCTGATGAGCGAAGTGATTGTTACCAAACTGCGGTCGCGCAATGAAAGCAGGTCATTGCGGCTCCATACTTCTCCGAAGAGGATGTCGTCATTGAGGTGGGCGAACTCAGGGGCAAACTCACCCAGTTGGGTGCGCCCTGCTGTCTGTACTATTTTCTGTTGAGCCATTATATTGAGTGAAATAGCCGTTAATATGATGAATGTTGCAAATACCTTCATGTTTTATGTGACTCTTTGTGTTTATGATGTCTTTCGATACTCGCTTGGTGTCTTGCCCGTCTGCGCCTTGAAAAAGCGGACGAAGTGCTGCGGATATTCAAAGCCGAGGCGTCGGCTGACTTGCGTTATGCTGAGGGTTTCATCATCAAGCAGTTGTCGGGAAGCCGAAAGCAGTCGGTCGTTAATTATACTCTTAGCGGTTTTGCCTGTCTCGGTCTTGACCAATTCTCCGAAATATTTGTTAGAATAGCAGCATTTGTCGGCAAAGTAAGCTACGGTAGGCAGCCCATCATTCTCGGCTTTCCGTGCAATGAATTCATCGAGCAGAGAGATGAACTTCTTTACTACCGAATGATTAATCTCCTCGCGTGTGATGAACTGACGGTCGTAGAATCGCAGACAGTAGTTAAGCAGCAATTCGATGTTTGAAACAATGAGTTCACGTGAATGCTTATCTATAGGATGCTGCAGTTCCTGCTTAATCATTGAGAGTACATCACGGATGATGTTGACCTCGGCAACGGACAGGTGTAATGCTTCGTTGCTTGTGTAGTCGAAGAACTCATAGCGGGAGATGTTCTTGCCAAGCTGAGTTCGGTTGAGCAGGTCTGGATGGAATGCCAATACCGTATATTTGGCGAGCGGTACTTCTGGATTAGGTTCCACTTTAATCGCCTGTCCTGGAGCAAACGATGTTACGGTCATCTCGTCAAAATCATATTCCGTTCTGCCGTATGACAATTTACACCCTTTGTTTTCCTTCAGAAAGAGGGCATAAAGTCCGTAGTGATGTACAGCCTCCTGTATAGGTGAGGTGTTCTCTACACGTACAACACTTACCAGGGGATGAAGTGTTTTCACCCCTATGAAGTCGTTGAACTCCTGTATGGTATTAAAGAAAAAGTCCTTCATGGTCCTATGCTTTACAATTTCCAAATCCTTCATATATGTTGACAAAGCAAATATGCGCAGATTTTTTAAATTCAATTGTACCTTAAATCAGGAATGTATTACCTATAATCCGGAAATACGAAAGTCTAAGAATCTATACTTGGTTAGATGACCGAAATAGACTTAGGTTACTAAGTTACATCATTTCCTGCAATAATCTGCAGGCGGATCAGGGCAAATGCATTACCTTTGTTCAAAATGAAATGATTATGTCGAAGGTTGATAAATATGTGGCGCTGATTCCGCGGATCCAGTCAGTCCTTTCGGGTGAGACTGATGAAATCGCAAGGATGTCAAATATGGCGGCGTTGCTTCACTTTGAATTCGGCTTCTGGTGGACAGGGTTTTATCGCGTCGTTTCGGCAGATGAACTGGTGCTCGGGCCATTTCAGGGGCCTGTAGCCTGCACCAGAATCAAGAAAGGCAGGGGAGTCTGCGGCACTTCATGGAGAGAGGACCGCACACTTGTCGTCCCTGATGTTGAGCAGTTTCCCGGACACATCGCGTGTTCAAGCCAAAGCCGGAGCGAGATAGTCGTTCCATGCCGTAAATTCGGCCAGATTGTCGCGGTGCTTGACATTGACAGTAAGGAGCTTGCCACATTCGATGAAATTGACAGAGATTATCTTGAGCAGATAGTGTCAATGTTGTATGGCGAAGAATGTCATATGGAATAGCAGTGATTTTTCAGATGAAACTATAAGTTATTTCAATGAAAGCAGAACTTTTGTCCAAAACGGCGTTTGCCGATACCAAACCTCACTATAAACTTCTTGACGGTCTTAGAGGGGTTGCTGCCTTACTTGTCGTCTGGTATCATATCCATGAAGGTTTTTCATTCGCAGGAGGCGGTATGATTACAGGCATTAATCATGGCTATCTTGCAGTGGATTTCTTCTTCATGCTGTCGGGATTCGTCATCTCGTATGCATATGATGACAGATGGACTAAAGGCTTCAGTCTCAAAGACTTTTTAAAGCGCAGAATCATCAGGCTTCACCCGATGGTCATAATTGGTGCCATCATCGGCGCCATTACATTTATGCTGCAAGGTTCAGTTCAATGGGATGGAACTCATATTGCGACTTCAGCTGTAATGTTGGCCTTGCTGTGTGCCATGTTCATGATTCCAGCCACTCCAGGATGCTGCTATGAAGTACGTGGCAATGGAGAAATGTTTCCTCTGAACGGGCCAAGTTGGTCGCTTTTCTTTGAATACATTGGGAATATTCTATATGCATTGATAATCAGGAGATTACCTAAAGCAGCATTGGTTTGGTTGGTGATTGTTCTGGGCATTCTTCATACAAGTTTCGCGGTTTTGGACGTTTCCGGGTACGGAAGTATAGGAGTCGGCTGGACCATTGATACAATGAATTTCTTTGGAGGACTGCTGCGGATGCTGTTTCCGTTCACTGCCGGTATGCTTGTCGCAAGAAATTTCCGTGCGATAAACGTCCGGGGCGCGTTCTGGCTATGCTCAGCCGTTCTTTTTGCCCTGTTCTGCGTTCCGTACCTGCCCCAAACTTTTAAGGTCAATGATACTTTGGCATTGACCTTAAACGGGGCTTTCGAGTCATTCTGCATCGTCATTGTCTTTCCGATTCTTGTATGGCTCGGCGCATCAGGACGCGCATCTGATGGAGTGTCTGACAAGGTTTGCGGTTTTCTCGGTGACATATCATATCCTCTGTATCTCATCCATTATCCTTTTATGTATCTTTTCTATTCTTGGCTTATAAAAACGGAACAGTACACATTGATGGAGACTTGGTCAGTTGTTCTCGTTCTCTATGCGGGTTGTGTTTTAGTGGCGTTTATCTGCTTGAGATTATACGACATTCCAGTGCGTAACTGGTTAAGACGACGCATGGGATAGATAATTGTTTCCTGCGGGTATGATTGACTATGCTTCATTAACTTAGGCAATCGCTGAAATCATCAGGTAGGTCTTCGTCTTTTGTTTTTATTGCTTTTTCTTCGTGTCGGGCAGAAATCCGGCCACGACGCCGAGAAGTGGCAGATAGGCGCTGGCATTGAAAATGAACCAGATGCTTGTCTTGTCCGCGAGCCATCCGAAGAATGCCGAACCGATGCCGCCCAGACCGAACATGAGACCGAAGAAAACACCGGAAATCATCCCTATCCTGTCTGGCATCAGGTCTGTTGCATATACGACAATCGATGAGAAGGCAGACGAAATTACCAGACCTATGATGACGGACAGAGCTATGGTCCAGAAACAGTTTACATGTGGCAGTAGCAGGGCAAAAGGCGCTGCTCCCAAGATGGAGCCCCATATTATGTATTTTCTTCCGTACTTGTCACCTAAAAGTCCTCCGCCTACGGTGCCGAGCGCCGATGCCGCGAGGAACGCGAAAAGGCATAGCTGGGAATTCTGTACTGTCATCGAAAACTTGTCCATCAGGAAGAATGTGAAGTAGCTTGTCATGCAGGAGAGGTAAAAGTATTTGGAAAAGATCAATGCCACCAGAATGAGCATTGCCGTATGAACCTGACGGCGTGGGATATCTTTACGTATATCTGCATTGATCTCAGGATGGTCGATATGGGTGGCAATCCTTTCCTTGTACCACGATGCGACGTACAGCAGAATTACTGCAGCCAGGATTGCTATCAATGCAAACCACCGGATGGAGCTCTGTCCGAAGGGCAGGACTATGAGCGCTGCCAGCAGCGGCCCGAGTGCATTTCCTCCGTTGCCTCCTACTTGGAATATCGACTGCGCCAGGCTTTTCTTTCCTCCAGATGCCATCTGGGCCACTCTGGAAGCCTCAGGATGAAATATTGACGACCCCATTCCGATGATTCCCACTGCAATCAGAATTGTCAAGAATGTGCTGGCGCCGGAGAGCATGAGCAGTCCTGCCAATGTGAAGCACATTCCGATGGAAAGGGCATAAGGAGCAGGTCTCCTGTCAGCGTAATAGCCTGTGAATGGCTGAAGAATGGATGATGTCATCTGGAAGACCAGCGTTATAATGCCTATTTGTGCAAACGAGAATCCATAGGTGTCCTTTATTAGCGGATAAATGGACGGAATCACTGACTGAATCATATCATTCAGAAAATGACCGATGCCACAAGTAATCAGTATTGAATAAGCTGTGCCGTTATTGGAAATATTTTCGGCTTGCCTGCTTTTTAGATTGATATTCATTGTCTATTGTCTTGACATAAAACACAAGGTCTTCAGAAAGTGCTGCAAAGGTCGCTTCTATTTTATCTTCAATGTCCGCAGATAATCCTTCTGCCCGGGCGAGATTCTGTAGCTCTCGATGGCCTTCTGGATGGTCTTGTTGTGAGTCCATGGGGCGAGACGCTTCTGCTCGATGTAGGGAATCGTTGCGTCCCATTGCTTGGCAAGAGCTGTGGCGAAGAACCACGCTACCATCATCTTCACATAATATTCTTCGCTCCTTACTGATGCCGGAATTTCAAGATATTCAGCCTTGAAGTCTTTATCCAGGTAATGAGACATAAGTGTCTCTATACCAAACCTGCAAGTGAAAGCATGTCGCGAGCTGCACCAAGTGTTTATCTTTTCTGTCAATGCTGCCTTATGTTTTGCGAAGACTTTCGGAGACATGATGTCGCAGACCGCCCAGTTGTCCACATAAGGAAGGAACGCATCTGTCAAACTGATGCATTCTTCATAGTCCTTGACCTGTGAGATAAGCAAGCTGTGCAGCATGTTCTCGTCATAGTATTTGTGGGGCAACTGATGCACAAAATCATTGACCTCAACCTCTTTCGCGAACTCCTTTGCGAACTTGCGCAGCGCAGGTACGCGGACTCCGATGACGCTTTCCGGCGGTACGCCAGGCGTCAGTTTCGACTGGAATTCGGCATACTGCCTATCCCGCATGGCGAACAGCCTTTTTTGTAGTGGTGTGGTCTTCATCAGATTATTTCAATGCCTTGCCGTCGGAGAACGCGTTACCGACTTTATCGCCCAGCTGGATATAGCCATGATGAATAGGGTCGAAGACAATCAGTTCCATCTTCTCCATGTCTGGATTTCCGTCTTCTGCCAGATACTTTTCATCTACAAGGATATTGACGATTTCGGCGACGAGATAATAGCCCGTTTTGCTTTCATTGAACTTCTCCTTGATGCGGCACTCCAGGGTCATCGGGAAATCGGTGAACACAGGAGCATTGACCTTCGTCGCCTTCTCGATGTCCCAACCCGTCTTCTCCATCTTCTTCGGGTCGTTTTTGGCGGAAACGATGCCTACGAAATCAGCGGCCACCATGGTTTTCTTGGTCGCGAAGGCAACAGTAAACTCGCCGTCAATCTTCAGGTTGTCTGTGGTGGCATGCTTCCCCATAGAGATCATAATCTCATTCACGTCCCACTGTCCAGCCCAGGCGGCGTTCATTGCGTTAGCGACTCCTTCTTTATTGTATGTGCCGATAATCAGCACAGGCTGTGGTACTACCCACGGCTTAGGTTCAAAAGTTTTCATGCCTATCGATCCATATCAACTATTTCTGCTTGAAACCACACGTATGGCCTCAATACAAAGTTAGTGAATTTTATGGACTTGACAGTTATCCGATGTGCTTCTGATGGGACATTTTTACATTGACCTGACCCACTACGTTTTCTGGATGGCATCCGCAAATGAAAACCCGGCGGATCAGCTTTTGGGCCGACCGCCAGGCAAACCTGATACCCGCATCGTTCTACAAGAATTTTTTGTGGCCTTTGCGGGAATTTATTTATGTCAATCTGTCAGAATACCACCTCCATCGGGTCGGCGTCGGATACTGTGAATGTTCCGACTTCGCGGCCGCCTTCACGGAGTTTGAAAACTTGGCCATACCAGCAGACTAGTTTGTCCGGTGCGGCAATTGTGAAAGTGACGAGATGGTATGTTTTGTCCGGGTTGATCTCTTCCTCTTTGAAAATTTCGCTGAATTCTGCACTGACGTCTATTGCCCCGTCGAAAAACTGTAGCTTGTGGCCCGGAGTGACAGGGCCTGTCTTTCCTGTAATGTGGAGTGTTCCGACGACTTTCCGTGTCACGATGACTCTTTTAGTCTCAGGTGATGTGATGACAGCTCCTCTTTCTATGTCGGAAGTTGACATTTGCTTGGTTTCGGCTAATAAAATCCCCGGTTCGTCACCCTTTCCCGCATATTCCAAAACTTTGCCAAAGAGTGAGAGTTGACCGACGGTCATATTATAGTTTTTCTTATTATCCGATCTCTGGAGGACTTTGATTTCGTCGTTGGGATAGAGTTTTCCCGATAAAATCTTACTCGTGAGCACCAATCCCTTATCTTTAACCTTATAGACATCTTTTACGTTGCCGAGGAATGTGTCTTCGACTTCGATGGTGAATGAGCCGATTTCCGGATCTATGAAACGGTTCATTGTCACGGTGATTAAGGCTGTGCCGGCTTTATTGCCGATGATGTTGAAATCATTGTCAACTGTGGCGACTTCAGGGTCGTCGCTGTTGAATGTGAATTGAGTTGGGAATTCGGGGTATACATTAAAAAACGATCTATATACCTTCCATAAATAAGGTTTGAGATTCAATTTCTCGCCGACTCCTATCATGCCATGATTCGGCGAAAAATCGAATTTTCTAATTTCATTTACACCAGGATTTGATACCATCAAGTTGCAGACAGAGACTGCTCCTCCATCCTCTGAACTGGCAAAGATTCGGGTGCCCCCCCCTGGATTGCTGTCACTAGCCCTGTTTCATCTACTGTGGCGATTTGCTCGTTCTTGCTGCTCCAGACGACATTCTTGTTGTTTGCATAACTCGGTTTTATGGCGGCTGTCAATTGGAAAGTCTCTCCGACTGCGAGTGTCAATTCAGTCTCGTTGAGTTCGATTTCTTTCACGAGATGGGCGGTGTTGCTTACGTATACCTTGCAGCCGGCTTTGAATTGACCGTCTTCGGTGGTTACCCAGACTATAATGGATCCTTCTCCTACGGCACTGATTTCGCCGTCCTGTGTTACAGTCGCAATGTTGTTGTCATCGCTCTCGTACGATACATTCTTATTCGTCGCATCTTCCGGAATGACCGTCGCGACAAGTTTCACTTTCTCTCCAACCATCAGTCCCACAGTTGTTTTGTCCACTGAAACACCGCTCACTTCAATAGCTGGAGGCCCTTCTGTGCCTTTTTCCTTTTTGCACGAAGGTGTGGCAAGTAACGCTACGAAAATCGCCAAAAGTATAAATAAACTCTTTTTCATTTTTTTAGATATTAAATAGTTTTAGTTTGTTCGCATTTTGCATGCTGATTCGGCAAGGTAGGACTTTTTTCCGAAGAAATCAAGACGAAACTTCATTATGTGGACGATTCCTTCGCACGCCGCTGAGCCAATTTTCTGTGGCTTCTTCTGACGGCTCTGAACCAGTCTTTCTTTCCGGTTATTATCCGATGAACCAATTACTTTGACTCCCGTGCAAGTCTGATCTCCTCATTAATTTCGTCAAGAGACATTTCTTGGATGTCTGCATCCGCGGCCGCCTGACACTGAGACTTGCGGTCAATGCGGTGCTCTTGTGGGGGAACTGTATCCTCGCCATGAAAAACAGACAAAAAATCCGGCCGAAACGACCGGAATCAGATATAAAATTGAATTTTTGATGAGTCGGACGCAGAAATTGAAGGGATTGTCTGCTGCTTCGCTCTGAGTGAGAACATTTGACGACAATTCCTATTGTATCAATAAAGTGACAGATATTCTAATATTTCACGTCTGATAGAACGGAAATTCACAACTGAAGTATCATAGCTTGAATAATCCCATATTATTTTATTGACAAAGTTTTGTGCCGTAATTGGAGACCGTTTGGCAACCATCTGCAATAGGGTATAATCATTTATCCCATCTCTCATTGCTTTGAATCTGATTGACGGATAAACCTTCATATACGCAGGATAGATTATATGAGAATCGCCTCCTGGCCAATCATTCGCCGGGGCAGATACATCTTTCCAGGGATCTCCATCCGCACTCCATGAATTCAATCCCCAATGGAGATATCCGTCTGTTTCGTATTTGAAATTTATCCAATGCAGGATTCTTGTTTTTATAAGAGGAAGAGTCACGTATCTATTCGCATAATTGCCTCTGGGATACATGCATGTATAAAACCAACATTGGTGTTGATCCGGTATATCCCGATATACAGGCCACTCCAATTCATCCAGTTGTGGAATAACAATGTCAATAAGTTCTTGATTAAAATAAGGAGTGCGATACGCCTCAATTATTTTCAAGTCCGGAGCAGATTCCTTGATGATTCTAGCAATAGCTTCCCACGAATCAATGTTTTCTTTGATTGGCTCGTCGCCCACATGTTGAACATATATGTCGAGCCAGCTTCTTCCATCTCCAAGTTCCTGTGATTTGAGATGCGATGACAGGCAGCGGAAATAGTCCTTTACATAGTTTACTGCACGTTGATCATCCAAGGACAATTTGACAAAATTGAATTTTCCGTCTTTGTCTTGTATCGGGGTCAATACCCAAAATGGATCAGTCCACCGATTGGTAGACCTCTTCGCAATATGATTCCCTTCAATAAACTTTACCGGTAAGCATGACAGCATTTCTTTAATGCTCTTGTCCATCTTCTGGAAATTAAAGGCAATATTTCCATCCGCATCAATATATGGTTCCCCTTTTTCATATAGCAACCATACATCCTGCCCGTATGCAGCCGCAGTTGTCAAGACTTCTTCTTTGCATTTTTTATATTTTCTTGAACCTTCAATCACTTCTTTACCATTGTTCATATGTTTGAATTCTTCCGGGAAATACCAATTGCTGACAAGTAGTGATTGTTCTTCAAGCTGTACGGGGAAGACTTCAATGTAAACTTCTTTTGTCAATGATGCCCCGTTGTGTATATTCAAATTTATTCGCCCGCTATATAATCCGGGTTCTGTATCCTCTGGTATTGAAATGTCAAGATACATCACTGTCGGTGTAGATGAATCCACTTCAGTTCTGTTACTTATTACAATCGGGTCAGGATACATGGCATCTGATGGTAAAAGTGCGTCAGGTGCTGATGGTGTATAGTTATGTCGTGAGCACACATATTTTACCCATCCGATTTCAGGCTTGGCTTTCAATACCGATCCAGATGGGGATTTGAATTTTCCACTACTAGCTTCTATGGTCGATCCGTCCTGTAGTGAATCAATCATAAATTGGAATACGGCATGTTCACCTCTGGCAACACAGACTGTATCTGATGATTGACCGTCAGGAGAAATACCTTTGATAGGATTGACCAGCGGGTCAAGAGTCTTTATGCGTTCGGATGATGATTCTCCAATATGGTTAACGGTTCTTGGGAAGACCGTAAGTCTGAGCTCGGTAGAACCATATGGTACAAGGTCCAGCCATACAGTATTATCCTTTATGGGTTTTGCAAAGCCTCCTTTGGGCATAACAGGGGTATATCGGCTGGAATCCAATTGCCACGCTATTTCTTTTGCCGGAACCTTCAGAGTGTATGGCGAATTGCCTTCATCATACGGATAATCACCAACAGAGTAACTATCATTCTTCTCTGTTACAATCTCTGAGGCATGACTTAGATCAAGAGCATAGTTCCATTTCCCTGTAGGAATCATAGACCAACACTTGAAATCAGGATTTCCTGGGACTTTGCCATTCATGTTCGCATATACGTTAGTATCCTCCTCTTTTGAGTGTGGGATACTGAAGGAATAAAGCAGGGGGCCTCTTGTGATGAACAGGCCTTGATTACGAACTTCAGTAATTCGAGGACTCATATCCAAAGACAGTGTGATGTGATCACCATCAGAGAACGCTCTCTCTATCTTGACAAAAGTTCCCGGAACCATTTCCATATCCATCAACTTTCCATTCACCCGGATTTGAGAATCTGCTGACCATTCGGGAATCCTCAGACAAAAAGATAAACTCGTCGCCGCAGATAGAGAGAATTTGAAATCTATCAATCCGTCAAATGGATAAAGAGTCTTTTCCTCAATCGTACAATCAACTGCATCTTTTGTCTTGAACCGATACGTTGTAGGCGCGTATAATGCAGCTGTAATCTCATCATGATTGCCACGCAGCCAAGTATATGCTGTAAAATCCGGCATAAAACGATGTACGTTTCCTGAACAGCATTCGGTCTCATGTGTCGGTCTGAAAGCCATCCATGTGGAACCGTGGAAGAATTCATTGTGGTTGCTATTTCCAGTAGCGATTACTTGATTGACAGATGAAAAGTACTGGAGAGACTTGAAGTCTTTTGTGATAGCTCCAGGTCCAGCATTGAAGACAGCACGTTCTATCTTATCAGCCCACTTCGCATCTCCTGTTACCGTCAAAAATTTGATCAGGCTCCATGTATAGTCTGTTATATCACACGTTTCATGACTGTTAATAATGTTCTCATTCCCGACAAGGGCCTCAGCACCGGCCGGAACACCATCAGGAAGCATATGGTCGCGGGTCAGTTTGTATTCTGCATTCAACGCCAGATCACGGTACATCTCATTTCCTGTGTATGCATATAACAACATCGGCAATTTCAATTCTTCGGCACAAGTTACACCATGCATCACCAATCTTTCATCATTCCTACATGTTTCTGGAACAAGATCAATAAAAGTCCCGGCATTCCATGCTTTCTCACACCTTTCAAGAAGTTTCCGGTCGCCAGTCTTCCCATAAACCCAGAGCATTCCCTCCAAACTGACAATATTTCGCCAGTTACCGATTTCCTCAATCGTGAAATTCAGATAATGTTTGTGGAGTGCATCAATGACTCTCTGGTCACCAGTCCTTTCGTAATATGCCTCAAGGACACGAAAATACACGCACATAGGCCACATCGATTCAATTTTAGGATTACCAAGTACGCCTTTGTCTGAGGCATGCGCCAATGTGTAGTTTATCCCATCTACTGCTGTGTCAACCATATCTTGATCATCGATCAGGTAACCAAGTCTTATGAGCCCGTCAGTATAATATGCCGTTTGCTCATAACGCCACCAATCACTACCGTAAGTTTCGGTATTGCGTCCTATTTCTCCGTTCCATAAACAGGAATCATAAGGATATGATAAAGCTTCCGGATGCCCTGTCATACCGGATTTCTGTCTCAACAGAAACTCTTTGAGCCATCCCTCCGGTCGTATATCAGAACCTGCTCCACCCTGAAAAACGGAAAAATCCTGCGCAGATGCAGTAATCGCTGCTATCAGCAATAAAAAGGTTATCAATGTCTTTTTCATGTTCATGTATTGATGCTTATCTATATTTTTTTACTCTGTCATCATCAATCTGACCACTCCAGTTCAGACCGTATGCGAAATCATATCTATTGTTGTCACTATCTTTGTAGCACTCCATATCCCTTGGAAGGTCCTCCATCTGTCTTTCTACTGTTTCCATATCTTTCGGCAGTTGCATCGGCAAAAGTCCTTCAGGTTCGTGATTGCCGTTTACGATTTCAATCGCGGCCTGGTGTTGGATTCCAAATGTCATAAGTATAGCATCAGCTTCAGGCTCGACCTCTTTCATTACCATAGGTCTTGTCACCGATAAAACAACAACAATGGGTTTCTTGCCAATAGTCATACGAGTGCGTTTCAATCTTGTCAATTCCTCAGGATTGCTGCATGAGGTCATCTTGCCGTGATAGCTTCTATTGGAGAATGATTCTTCGCGGTCACCACCGGCAATGCTCTCTCTTCTGGCCGAATCAGCATGGTAGGGCTCGTATTGCAAACTGATCGGGACATAACCGTTCCCCCCTTCTGTAACATCATCATGATTATATCCGCAACCACCTTTGGGCTCTTCCATAAAGACAATAGCGAAGTCGGCTTCCTCTGGATCAGTTACTATTTCATAGGTCCTGTCAATTATCTCAAGCAACGCCTTGTTCTCTCCCATATCCGGAACGTATACTTTCTTATCATGACATACTGGCAGAAGAGAATTGCTGTTCTTCAACATAACAACAGAACGAATCTGTGCTTCATAACCGGCAGTCATGAAATCGGGATTCCCGACCACTTTTTCGGCTTCATCCGGATCGACATACGGATTATCGAACAGTCCTGTACGGAACATGTTGGTCAGGAGCCTTCTCGCTGAATCTCTGAATCTCCGTTCAGCCGAGTTTTCGCCGAATTCATTTTTCCACATTTGATATGCTTCAATTACAGGCTGCTTTTCATTGTTGCCGCCGAATTGATCGACTCCTGCTTTCAGTGCTTCATAATGTCTTTCAGGGACGGACAATTCTTCTACACCCCAGCATTTCCCATCAGCCTGATCCACTTTGTGATAATCGTGCGTAATACCCCAATCCGTACAGACAACACCATCATAATGATATTTCTCTCTTAAAAGATCACCGATCAGAAATTTGCTGAATCCGTTACCAACATTTCTACCGGTTGGATCTATTCCATAAGAGACCGTGTAATATGGCATTACAGCAGCGGCTTTTTTTGTTTTCCCTTTCAGCTTGAATGCCCCTTCAAGGAAAGGAAACAGGTGTTCTTCAAAATTAGCTCCCGGATATACGGTGTATTTACCATAACTGTAATGTGCATCGCGCCCACCTTCTTCAGGTCCACCTCCGGGCCAATGCTTTACCATGGCATTGACGCTTTCATAGCCCCATCCATCTTCTATTTCATCATCATAGGAAGTCTGAAATCCGTCTATATAAGCCCGAGCCATATCAGCATCGAGTCTCGATGACTCGCCGAAGGTTCCGTAAAAACGGCTCCACCGTGGCTCTGTTGCCAGGTCTATCTGTGGTGATAAGGCTGTGGTTATTCCCAATGCACGGTATTCTTCAGACGCGATCTTACCGAATTCTTCGACAAGTTCTGGAGAGAAGGTCGCAGCAAGTCCCAAAGGGCAAGGCCAGAGAGAGATTTTCCCTCCGGAGCCTGCGTTGTATTCTGCAGTCGCTTTTGTCTCATGACGGGGGTCGGAACTTATATTTACTGGGATACCGTGTTTCAATCCCTCTGTGAAGCTCTGCAGGTTATTATTCCATTCTGCGGCTATTCTCGGCGTTTCAGCTCTGACAAGAAGGACAGAACGCAAGTTGTCATTCATAAGGAAATTCTTCTGTTCATCCGACAGTGCAGAATGCTTGAGACCACTCAATCTCAATGTCGTACCATTGTAAGTAGAAGACCAGTAGCCGACAGAATCAGTCGGGACTGCTTGATGTCTGCTATATAACATCAATCCCGCAATCTCGTCGATGGACAAAAGCTCCGCTAAATTTCTGGCCCTCTTGTCGGAATCATTTCTCCAATCCTCATAAGGGTCGATTCTTCCATTCCTATTTAAATCCTTGAAGGCGAATCCGTCTTCGTATAGAATTTTCAGTCCGGAATCAGGAGAATAACCCAAAGCCTGTCCGTTTTCTTGCAGTACCAAGGTATAGGTCCCATGATCTTCAAGGCGAGTATGATCACTTGAACAGGAAATGGGAATTAATGTCAGAATGATGATCATCAATATCATCAAAAAATTGGTTTGGTTCCGAATCATTATCGTTTTAGTATTTTTTTACAAAGAAACTTTATTTAAGTTCCAGAAAGGTTTAAAAATTCACTGAATATGTCTCTTGATACCAAATTATAATGTCCTCCAAATTTCGGATAGGATGTTAAGTCAAGAAAAGACTATAACTTTACAGCGAAATGGGAAAGACAACACGCTTGATGCGTCGAATGCGATAGAACTTCTCGACAAGGTCGTCGCACGATATGGCGCACCAGACACCCCGTGAGGTATACGCCGTGGTTGCGGCCTAATCCAAATGAAATAATTGGAAGTGATGAGACGAATACTTACCTTAGCGCATAGAAGGAGTGTTCTATATGCAGAGCTCTACCTTCGGAAGGCTCTGCATCACACAAAGAATTGACTTGAGATAAACTTGCTCCTGTCCAAAGAAAGGGGTACATTATATACATTGTTTACAATTAGCTGATCCACATGAATAAATACATTAAAACTTTCATCATTTCTATAATTTCCTTTATTGCTGGAATCTGTACGACAAATGCGAAAGAGTATGTACCGAAGGTTCGATTTGAATCCTTGAGGTCAGATTTCCTGCCATCCAATGAAGTCAGGAAATTATATCAGGATTCGGACGGCTTCATCTGGATTCCTACATATAATGGCTTGGCAAGATATGATGGATATGATGTGCTTTCCTATGGTACAAAAGATGTTGTTGAAGGAACATTCAACCCATTTGTCAATGTCGTCGAGGAGGATAACTGCAAGAATTTGTGGATCGGTACCGAATGCGGCCTGTTCCGTCTTGATAAGATTACAGGGAACATCATTGCCGACGAGTATCCTGAACTGAAAGATTGTAATATCTCAGCTATCATTGCTGACGACAGCGGCTTGTGGGTGGGAGGCGATAACGGCCTGTATTATAAGGACAATCAGAAGAATGATTTTGAATGTCTTCCATTGTCATATACCGACGGGCATAAATTGCAGGCAGTCACATCTGTAGTCAAGGATGCACATATGAATCTGTGGATCGCATCTTTCGGGAACGAACTCTTGCGTTATGACGTCAAGAAAAATATATCATATCCGTATGATCATCCGATACTGAACAACTCCCATGTCTTGAAATTTGATTCTCATGAAAATCTTTGGGTCGGCACTTGGGGGCATGGATTGATTTGCCTTAAGAATCCGTATTCTCTTGAAGATATGACATATACGCAGTTCACACATGATTCTGCAAATTCGTCATCCATATTGGACAATATCATTTATGCCATTGAAGAAAATAAAGAAGATGGCAGCATATGGGCAGGGAGCCGAGGCGGTTTGAGTATACTCAGCCATTTAGAAGGGGAGATGCAGATTACCAAATACATGCCTGGGTCCAAGACCGGTGATCTTCCATACAATGAGGTAAATTCAATAATGCAATCCAGTGATGGCGTCATGTGGATCGGCATGCTTGGCGGCGGGGTCTGCAAAAGTTTGGTCAGAGACTCAAAATTCAAGATCAATCCATTGGAAACCGTTCACAGAAAATACAACACCAGTTCTGTGCGATGCATGTATTATGAAGGGGCGAATAATTTCTGGTTGGGCCTGCTGGGTTATGGCTTGATAGAATATAATAAAGAGACAGACCTGTTCATTGATTATCATGATCATCCGGTCATGGGCAAGATGCCTTATACTTCAACAGTGAACAGTATCGTAAGAAATGAGCAGACCGGAGAGCTCTGTTTCGGGACACAGAACGCAGGCGTCTGGATATATGACCCTGCGCGACATACGACGAGACAGTTAAACCGATATAACCGGAAACAATTTCTTGATGACTGTGTCATTTCTTTATGTACAGATGACAACGGGAACCTATGGATTGGAGCTCGGACCGGTGTATATATAGAGAGCATGGACGGAACTTTCTATAACCTGGCAGAATGGCTGGGGAAACCGACTCCACTGGAATTTGCATTTGTATTTGATATATGCAAAGGTAAGAATGGAGAGATGTGGATCGCCACAAATGGACTCGGTATTCTGAAGGTTTCATCCGAGGACAAAGATTTCAAACATTTTATGATCAAGAAGGGGATGATTTCCGATTATGTCTACTCGATACTTGCTGATGATTCTGGCTGCATATGGGCTGGGACAGTAGCTGACGGGGTAGCGGTCTTGTCACCACAAGACACAGCATTCCGCCCGGTAAAAGAGTTCCCGAATATTGAAAATAAAGGGATCAACAATATAATTCAGGACACTGACGGTGTACTATGGATGACTACTAGCAATACAGCTTTTTCATTTACGTCCTCACCTGAAGGTATCCCTGAGTATATAAATACTTATGCCGCTTCAAATGAGATTCCATTCTTTTCATTCAGCAGAAATTCAGGGGCATGCATAGATAAAGGCAGAGTAGCATTCGGAGGATCCAACGGTATAGCAATCTTTGCAGATTCCGACACAAAGGTTGAAAGGACTAATATGCCTATTGTATTCACTGATTTTAAAGTAAACAATGTACCTCTCAGAAAATTAGAAAAGAAAGAAAGAGAGAGGATAAGCCGTGAAGACATCAATTTCGCTCAATCAATAGTTCTTTCGCATGACAAGAACAATTTCATGATTGAATTTTCTATGCTTTCGTACGAGAATCTTCAGGATCATATCTTTAGATATCAGCTGAAGGGGTTCGACAATAAATACATATCAGTAGATTCCCAACACCGTTTTGCCAGCTACACGAATCTGCCGGCAGGTAAATATACCTTCATTCTGCAAGCTGTTGATGAGAAGGGAATATGGAGCAGCAACGAACGAAAATTAGACATCAAGATTCTGCCGGCGCCATGGTTATCTTGGTGGGCTTATCTGATATATACCTTAATTTGGTGTATCATCATCTTTATTGTCTTCCGATTCATAGAATACAGATTCCATCTTCTGAAAGAAATCCAGATCTCAAAACTAGAGAAACAGAAAACAGAAGAACTGAATCATGCTAAACTTGAGTTCTTCACCAATGTCACCCATGAATTCATGACGCCATTGACGATAATCATGACTTCCATACAAAGTTTGAAAGCGGGAACTGCGGAGGCTGACCAACTTTATCCAGTAATGTCAACCAATGCTACAAGACTCATGAGGCTGATACAACAGATACTTGAGTTCAGAAAAGCGGAAAGCGGAAATCTGAAGATTCTGGTTTCGCATGGTGATCTGGTCGCTTTCACCAAAAAATGTGTGAACGCATTCACTCCACTGGTAGCAAGCAAACACATGAGTATGTATTTCAAGACATCTGATGAAAAGATTGAAGGTTGGTTCGATCATGATAAAATCGATAAGATTGTATATAATCTTCTTTCAAATGCGGCTAAATATACACCGGAAGATGGCGAAATCACCGTCAGGCTGGAAAAGCAAGATGAAACGTTCGTCAGGATTTTTGTCGTGAATACAGGTGAACTTATGAGTCAACAAACTATTGACGGCCTGTTCAAACGATTCTACGATGGAGCATACCGCAAATACCATACGGTTGGTACAGGCATAGGACTTTCGCTGATCAAGAATCTGGTAGACATACACAACGGTACAGTAACCGTTACAAGTTCTCCAGAAGAAGGTAACAGTTTCTGTGTCAGAATACCAATCGCTAAAGAATGCTATTCAGCAGAGGAGATCAATGAGGAACTGAATGATTTCGAGGAAGAAGATGAGCCGATATTCCAGAATATGGTTTCAAACATAGAACTTGATTCTGATATGCCGCAGATGACAGATAAAACATTATTGGTCGTCGATGACAACGAAGAACTCAATCTCTTGATTTCAAATATTCTATCTCCATATTTCCATATTCTGACGGCCTACAACGGGAAGGACGCCATAACCTGTCTTGAGAAACAACATGTTGACCTTGTCATTTCTGATATCATGATGCCCATCATGGATGGAATTGAACTCTGTTCAAAGATAAAGGATACCCTGGAATATTCACACATACCTGTCATCCTTCTAACAGCCAAGAATTCTGACAGCAGCCGTATCGAAGGGTGCAACTGCGGTGCTGATGCCTACATCACAAAGCCATTCAGCATCAAGCTGCTTTATGCTCAAGTCATCAACCAGCTCAAGAAAGTGGAATACAGAGGATCAGACTTCAGAAAGCGTTCTGTATTTGTAATTGATGATCTCGACTATACTTCCTTGGATGAGAAATTCATGAAAGATGCTATAGACTGTATCAACAAACACCTGAGCGATGGAAATTTCCAACAGAATGATTTTGCTCATGAAATGGGATTTTCCAGGACAGTCCTTACCGAAAAATTGAAGTCACTGACAGGACTGACCCCAAATGCATTTGTGAACGACATAAGGTTGAGAGCAGCATATCACCTTCTTGAAAAAGAACGCAAGATGAGAATTTCAGATCTTGCGATTATCTCCGGATTCAATGATCCAAAATATTTCAGTACATGCTTCAGAAAAAAATTCGGTTTGTCTCCTAAAGAATATATTGACAGACTGAATGAAAAGGGTGACAAGGTAAAATGAAAAACGGGGATAAGAGTTTTTCCGGTAAAATTTGAACATTGCTTAGGAATAGTTTCCATATTTTCGTTGAGTTGAATTTTTGTTCAACGGAAAACCTGATAATGCACTAAAATTGTTCAAAGTGAAAGTATCAAATATCATTGGATCTGTGGCCATATTGCTGTCGCTGCACACGCAATTGTCTGCACAACCATTCAAATTACTCTCAGATAAAAATGTCAGTGACGTCGTCAGAGAGCTGACAATTGAAGAAAAAGCGAAAATCTTGGTCGGTGGCTATATGGAATCATATACCGGTCAAGGAGCCGTGTCCGGACATACGATGAAGATGGTTCAAGGAGCAGCCGGAACTACTGCATCATTGCCGAGCCATGGTATTTTTCCTGTAGTCATGGCTGACGGCCCGGCCGGTTTGAGGATTGATCCGATTCGAGAAGGTGATCCTGAAACCTATTACTGTACGGCCTTTCCGATTGGAACTTTACTTGCTTCAACATGGGATACCGAGGCTGTCAAACTTTGTGGAGAAGCGATGGGAAACGAAGTAAGGGAATATGGCTGTGATGTGTTGCTAGGACCGGGAATGAACATACAGAGACATCCTCTATGTGGCAGAAACTTTGAATATTATTCTGAAGATCCTGTATTGAGCGGAAAGATTGCTGCCGCAATGGTGAGAGGACTCCAATCACAAGGTATAGGGGCCTCCATCAAACACTTCGCAGGGAACAACCAAGAATCTCTGCGATTGCAAAACAATGCAGTCATTTCTCAAAGAGCACTCAGAGAAATATACCTGAGAGGATTTGAGATTGCAGTAAAGGAAGGGAAACCATGGACCGTGATGTCTTCCTATAATAGAATCAACGGTCCATACACCCAGGAAAACCGAGACCTGCTAACCACAATACTCAGAAATGAGTGGGGATATGACGGCATCGTGATCACCGACTGGATCGGACAGCGTAACACCGTCTCGCAAATTCATGCAGGGAATGATATCCTCATGCCAGGAGAGAAGGTTCAGTCCGATGATATTGTAAAGGGCGTAAAAAATGGAACACTTTCCATTGATGAAGTTGATGAAGCGGTTGCAAGGGTGCTAAACTTCATCTTGAAAACACCAAAATATTCAAAAAAGGCCTTGACTGGAAAACCGAATTCAAGCAGGAATTCACAAATTTCCAGGCTTACAGCCGCTGATGGCATGATCCTTTTGAAAAATGATGATAATACTTTACCCATTTCACGAAAATCAGTCATATCATTATTCGGAGTCAATGCATACGAGGGTATTTCAGGTGGGACAGGAGCCGGCTATGTACATAAGCCTTATATGGTCAATCTGGACGAAGGGCTGAAAAACTTCGGAATGATATTGAATCCGTCAACCGATACCCTCTATAAAAAATACATGTCTTGGGGACACTCCTTGCTTGAAGAACAGAATGCCCATGGATACCTTGGAGCAAAGACTTATGTGCCGGAATCAGCATTGACGACTGAATACATCAATTGCAGAGCCGACGACAGCGACATCGCTGTCGTATCTTTCGGACGAAATTCAGGAGAATACAATGACAGGTCTACTGCAGATTTCTTTCTTACTGAAAATGAGATGATACTTTTGACTAGAGTGTCGGATGTATTTCATTCCAAGGGCAAGAAGGTAGTTGTCGTGCTCAATATCGGAGGTGTCATTGAGACACAATCCTGGAAAGGGATGGCTGATGCGATCCTTCTTACCTGGCAAGGTGGACAGGAACACGGAAACGCAGTAGCCTCACTCCTATGTGGAGAGACTGTCCCGTCCGGGCATCTACCAGTCACCTTCCCTGTAAGCTGTTCATCACATCCATCCGATATGAACTTTCCTAAAGATTATGTCGGATACCATGGCGACTGGGCGGATAATTCTCCAGAACGATCCGTCAAGAATCTCGGTTATACTCTGTATGAAGAAGATATCTGGGTCGGATACCGATATTTCAACACATATGCGAAAAACGAGATATCATTTCCGTTCGGACATGGATTGAGCTACACATCTTTCGAATGGTCTGACGTGAAGGTATCACTTTGCAGAGATGCATACCACATTTCTCTTCTGGTAAAAAACACTGGAAATCTTCCCGGAAAAGATGTTGTACAATTATACATTACAGCTCCGGACGGAGAACTGTTGAAACCATCAATGGAATTGAAAGCATTCTGTAAGACAGGTCTGCTGCAGAAGGGTGAGTCTCAGAAAGTGACCATGGAGTTAAAGATTCGCGATTTGGCATCTTTTGATGAGAATGAATCAGCCTTTGTAGTTGACAAGGGTATCTATAGACTATCACTTGCACGATCTTCTGAAAATATAGTAACAACCATACAGGTGAAAGCTCCTTATACAAAAAACAGTGTCACTGATGTCCTTCATCCAGACAGGACATTACAAACTCTGAAAATGGAATAACAATGAAATTCTACAAATTGATATTTTTGTCATTCATGACATTCCTCCTGTCATACCCATGTGCAACGCTCATGGGGAGTCCGAATGGACCTGAAATGGAAAAGCAGATCAGCCGGATAATCAAGCACATGACTCTTGAAGAAAAGATCGGACAGATGACTCAGCTGACCATAAGTACCATACTCAATGATTCCAGTACATCTGCCCCTGTCATTGATGAAGAGAAACTGAACGAGATCATCGGGAAATACAAGGTCGGGTCAATCCTCAATGTGCCGACAGATAGAGCCGTCAAACCTGAAGTGTGGAAATCGGTTATAAAACGGATACAAGAAATCTCCATGGAAAAAATAGGTATCCCTTGCATCTATGGAGTCGATCAGATACATGGAGCCAGCTATACGGATGGTGCCACACTATTCCCACAGAACATCAATCTGGCCGCCACTGGTAACCGGAGATTTGTGAAGCATATCTCAGAAATTGCCGCATACGAATCCAGAGCATGCAACATCCCCTGGGTATTTGCTCCAGTGATGGATCTCGGAAGGAATCCCAGATGGTCAAGGATGTGGGAGAGCTATGGTGAAGACGTCTACCTGAATAAAGAGATGGCCAGAGAATCTGTACTTGGTTTTCAAGGTGAAACGAGAAGACATATAGATAATCATCATGTAGCTTCTTGTATAAAGCATTTTATGGCTTATGGAGTCCCGGTTTCCGGACATGACCGGACACCTTCATCCGTAACTGGAAGAACTCTTCGCGAGAAATTCTTTGAACCATTCCGTGAATGTATTGCAAATGGTGCCTTATCATTGATGGTAAGCTCTTCAAGCAATGACGGTATCCCTTTCCATGCCAACAAAGAACTTCTCACCGGTTGGTTGAAAGACGAGATGAAATGGGACGGTGTAATCGTGACTGATTGGAATGACATCAATTTCCTGTGCGACAGGGATCATATTGCTGCAAATCGAAAAGAAGCAGTGGAAATTGCCATCAATGCAGGAATTGACATGTCAATGGTACCGCTTTCATGCGATTTCTGCGAATATCTTCATGAACTGGTAGAAGAGGGGAAAGTTAAGATGTCACGCATTGACGATGCAGTAAGACGAGTTCTGAGGTTGAAATACCGTCTCGGGCTTTTTGAGCCTCAAGAAGACTGTTCATACGACAAGTTTGCCTCTGCAGAGAGTGAAAAGCTCTCATATCAAGCGGCTGTGGAATCTATCGTACTTCTCAAAAACGAAAAGGAAATACTTCCTTTGGGAAAAGATACCAAGATTATGGTCACTGGCCCGAATGCCAACTCTATGAGATGTCTCAATGGTGGTTGGTCCTATTCCTGGCAAGGGAACTTGTGCGACAGTTATACTCAGGGATACAATACGATATATGAAGCACTCAAGAAAAAGTTCGATTGCGTTTCATTACAACAAGGAGTCATCTACGGCAGTGAATATGATAATTGGAAAACTGAGTACATAGAAGACATGGACAAGACCTTGAAACAGGCAGAAGAATGTGATGTCATCGTTGCCTGTATTGGCGAGAATTCATATTGTGAGACGCCAGGAAACATCAATGACCTGAGATTGTCAGAAAATCAGAGACGGCTCGTCAAAAGACTTGCTGAAACGGGGAAACCGATTGTTATGGTTTTGAATGGAGGCCGTCCTCGGATTATCAATGACATCGAGCAATATGCTGATGCCGTAGTTGACATAATGCTTCCCGGAAATAAAGGAGGTGACGCGCTTGCTTCTCTTTTTGCTGGCGAAGAAAATTTCAGCGGGCGTCTTCCGTTCACCTATCCACGATGGCCGGATGCAACTATTCCTTATGACCACAAGCCATGCGAAAAGATGAACCAGATTGAAGGGGAATATAATTACAGCGCCACAATTGATGTGCAGTGGCCATTCGGATATGGACTTTCCTATACAAAATTTGAATATTCGGATTTCTTGACAGACAAGAAATCCTTCAAGCACAGCGACAACATAACATTCACAATCAGTGTCAAGAATGCAGGGAAGTGTACTGGAAAGGAAATCATACAACTGTGGTCAAGCGACCTCGTCGCTTCCGTATCTCCTGATGTGATCAGGATGAGAGGTTTTGAGAAAATAGAACTTGAACCAGGTGAATCTGCAACTGTGAGCATAACCATACCGGCATCGGATCTCGCATTTGTAGGTATGGACGGGAAATGGAGATTGGAGGAGGGGGATTTCAATATAAAAATGGGAAATCTCAACACACGGATAAGATGTACTGAAGATTTCGTCTGGAAGACACCCAATATAGAAAAATGAACATGAAATTATACAATATGATGAAACATACGTTATCCATAACAGTAGCATGTGTCATTACAACACTGCTCTTGTCTTTTACCTCCTGTCAGAAAGAGATGAATGCCGTCTCACCTGACGGCAGATCGGTTATTGAACTTGGCATTGACCAAAACGGAGAAATCAACTACTCGATCAAAAGAGACGGCAAGTATATTATACTTCCTTCTGCTATGGGATATAGCAGCATGGAAAAGAATATGAAAGACGGATTCCATGCTGTAAAAATAAAACAAGAAAAGTCCGATGAACAATGGACACAAAAATGGGGGGAGAACAAGAATATGACTGACAGGCACAACGAAACGGCAGTCATGTTCAGCAATGGTGAAATGAACTTAACCATCCGATTGCGTGCATTCGATGACGGAGTTGCTTTCCGTTACGAATGGGATGCTGACAAATGCGATTCTCTGCAGGTAACGGATGAACTGACTGAGTTCCGATTTGCTGGAGACGGCGAATCCTGGTCAATCCCAGCCAATTTCAACACTTATGAACTCAAGACTCGGCATGAAATGTTGTCAGAAGTCGATGGAGGAAATACACCTTTTACATTCCACATGGGAAATGTCTTCGGCTCCATTCACGAAGCTGCACTCTATGACATGCCTGAGATGTGTCTTTTCAAGAAAGACAGCCTTCGGTTCAAGGCAGAACTTGCTCCATTACCAAATGGAATCAAAGCAAATGTGGGGAAAAGATTCAGGACATCATGGAGAACTTTCCAACTTGCTGACGAGGCAGTCGGCCTTATAAACTCCTCAATGATACTCAACTTGAACGAGCCATCTGAAATCAGTGATGTGACATGGATCAAACCACAGAAATACATCGGGATCTGGTGGGGGCTGCACCTTGGCAAGAATTCCTGGGTACAAGGAGAAAAGCATGGTGCCACCACAGAGAATGCGATTCGATACATTGATTTCGCCGCCAGACACAATATCCAAGGTGTACTCTTTGAAGGCTGGAATAAGGGATGGGAGAATTGGGGAAAGACCCAGGAATTCAACTATCTTGAAGCATATGATGATTTTGACCTGCCGACAATCAGCCGTTACGCCAGACAAAACGGAGTAGAACTTTGGCTTCACAACGAGACCGGGGGAAACATTCCGGAATATGAAAAGGTTCTTGACGAAGCGATGAAGATGTACTCTTCATATGGTGTCCATACCCTGAAGACAGGATATGCTGGAGGCATCCGTGACAATTACCAGCACCATTCGCAATATATGGTAAAACATTATCAAAAAGTCGTTGAGACAGCCGCGAAATACCATATCATGATTGATGCCCACGAACCGATAAAGGCCACTGGTATACGAAGGACATGGCCGAACATGATGACTCGGGAAGGAGCAAGAGGTATGGAGTGGAATGCATGGTCAGAAGGTAATTCTGCAGAATATCTGTGTACCATCCCTTTTGTGAGACTTCTCGGAGGGCCGATGGATTATACCCCAGGAATCTTTGATCTTGACTATTCTACCATTCGAGGGTATAAGATAGAAGACATGTGGAACGAATACAATACCGAATGCCGTATCAAGACCACGCTTGCCAGACAAATCGCCAACTGGGTAATCATATACTCTCCATTGCAGATGGCTTCTGACCTGATAGAAAATTATGAGACTCATCCTGCATTCCAGTTTTTTGTTGATTATGAAGCTGATTGCGACTGGTCCAAAGCGCTTCAAGGAGAAATAGGTGAATACATTGTTATGGCAAGAGGGGCAGGTGAGAAGATTTTCCTGGGGGCAGGTACCAATTCAAAAGCCAGGTCAATCGATCAGGTATTGGATTTTCTGCAGGAAGGCACCACATATGAATCTAAAATCTATTGCGATTCTTTGACTCCGGAAGATCATCCTGAGACATACCGGATACTGACCAGGGAATACCAAAAAGGTGATACCCTACATATAGACATGGCATCCAGAGGTGGATGTGCAGTTTCATTCATACCGAAAAAATAATAACATATGAAGGCCCTTCTTATATTAATCATCGCATGTCTGCATTGCTGCTGGCTCAAAGCCGACAACGATTGGATAATTGCGGCAGACAGTATATCACTCGCGAAAGAATATTATGCAGCTTCTGCTGCCAACGGCGAACTGGGAGTGACGGTTGAACGTGAACCATTCAGTCTAGGACATGTCATTGTAGGTTCGTCATTTGAAGATGCACATGACGGTAATGTGGCACAGATACTCGAAGGAATCAATCCAATCGGACTTGAACTGTACAAGTCTGGCGAAAAATGTGACCTGTCCCATATTTTACCATCTTGTCAAAATGTCGATATGCTGCATGCAGTGCATGTGACGAAATTCTCCATAGGATCAGCAGACATCGTCTACTCTGTGAGAGCAATGAGAAACATGCCGTATATGCTCATGATAGAGGTCGAAACCATTGCGGAAGAAGATGTCGAACTCACATACATCAATACGCATATCCCTTCCCGGAATTTCATCGGTTACAAGACCACTTCCAGAACGGTAGGCTGTGATGGAGGGAAAAGGATGATGATCAACAGGTCAGAAGGGTCTTACAACAATGGAACAGACCATATCGTGGCTTCGTCTGCCTTTATTCCAGGTCAGAGATGCAACATCGTTTCGGAAGACTGCGTCATGATGAACCTCAAAAGAGGTGAGAAGGGCGCATTTTCACTCATAGGCACTCTCTGTACGAGTGATACATTCTCAGATCCTTGGAATGAATCAGAAAGACAAGTGATGTCGGGTATCATAAAAGGTACAGACCAAATGATACAGGAACACGAATCCCTGTGGAGAGAACTGTGGAAAGGAGACATTACCGTTGAAGGGGATGTACAAGCACAAAAAGAAATAAGATTTGCGTTATACAACCTGTACTCATCCATCAGGAAGGGTACAGGAAGAAGCATCGCCCCAATGGGCCTTTCTGTTAAGAGTTTCTATAACGGACACATATTTTGGGATGCGGAGACATGGATGTTTCCTGTACTCCTGATACTTCATCCGGATTTAGCTCTTGAAATGCTGAATTATCGGTATGACGGATTGTCGGCAGCAAGAAAGAATGCTGCAGCACATGGTTATAGCGGAGCCATGTATCCATGGGAAGGAGACCACAATGGAGAGGAGTCGACACCGACCTTCGCCTTGACAGGAATCATGGAACATCACATCTCTGCAGACATTGCCATCGCATGCTGGCGTTATTGGTGTGTGACTAAAGACTACAGATGGCTGGAGGAGAAAGGATATGAAATGATGTCAAGCATTGCAAAATTCTGGTGTGATAGGGTGACACGTAATGCAGATGGAAGCTATTCCATCAAGAACATAATCGGAGCGGATGAGTATGCAGAAAATGTTACGGACAATGCCTTTACCAATGCTTCGGTAAAATGTGCCCTATACTATACTCTTCAGGCAGCCAGAATTGTAGGTGCAGTACCAGACCAGAAGTTCAAGGTCATTGCTGACGGATTGAGAATTCCTAAATTTCCCGACGGGACAACCCGCGAGCATTCCACCTATGACGGCGAAATGATAAAGCAAGCGGACTCCAATCTGTTGGGATTTCCTCTTCAGTTCATAACGGATCCTAAAGAAATGCTTCAAGATCTGAAGTACTATGAACATAAGATCGACCCCAAAAACGGTCCGGCAATGAGCTATTCGGTATTTGCTGTACAATATTCCAGACTTGGAATGAGAAAGGAAGCAACTGCAATGTTTGAACGGGCATACAAGCCGAACCTCAGAGCTCCTTTCGGTGTCTTTGCAGAAACTCCGACAAGCGGTAATCCGTATTTCATGACAGGAGCCGGAGCAATGTTGCAAAGCGTGATTTTCGGATTCGGAGGAGTGGATATTACAGGAAAAGGCATCAAGCAGGTCAAATCTGTCCTTCCGGATTCCTGGACGCGGGTGACCATCAAATGCAAGGATAAAGTCTATACAAGAAAATAAAGCGTAACAACATGAAACGTATTTTATTAATGGCTGTGGCCATGATGGCCATCTTCTTTCAAGGTCAGGCAAAGACAGAAAATGAAATCAAATTGATTTCATACAATATCAGAACTGCGTGGGGGAGGGATGGAAACAACTCCTGGGACTACAGGAAGACTGCAACATCAGGTCTTTTCCAGAAGGAATCACCTGATGTGATCGGTCTGCAAGAGGCAATGAAATGCCAGCTGGATTACATTGATTACACATGTCCGGAATATGCACATGTTGGAGAAGATCGTGACGGTGGGATTGAAGGCGGAGAAACGATGGCCATCTATTACAGAAAAGAAAAGTTCGATCTCGTGGATTATGGAACTTTCTGGCTCAGTGAATCACCGGATATCATTTCAAGAGGATGGGATGCGGCCTGCAACAGGACAGTAACTTGGGTAAAACTGAAACTGAAAGGGAACAACAAATCGTTCTATTATTTCAACACCCATCTGGACCATCAGGGTAAAATAGCAAGAAGCAAAAGCATTGAGCTGATAACCGAAAAGATACCGCAGATTGCAGGTAAGAAACCGGTAGTCATTCTTGGGGGTGATATGAATTCATCTTTAGATTCACCTGTTTTCAAGCCAATCCTCCGTTATATGAAACCTGCAAGAGAAAAAGCGAAACAGACAGATCATCAAGGTACCTTCAATGGATTCGGATCCGCACCTGATACCATTATTCTCGATCATCTTTTTTACCGTGGAAGGATGAAGTGCAAATCATTCAGGACTCTGACTGATGATTATGGAGCCCCTTACATTTCAGACCATTACCCGATTGAAATCATATTTACATTTTGATGAAAAGTCCTGTTCTGTTGAACAGGACTTTTTTCATACTTTCAAGAATATCTTCTGACGATACAGGAAATAAAGGAACCCCCAACAGACAGCAATGTATACTATAGCATTGAATAAAGGTTGGACATTATCAGGAAGAAAACTAATTGCTCCGTGAAAGATTGCCTCTGAGGTATAATTGAATTTGACGAAAACCTGAGCCATATAGATGGTAATGGAATTCATTCCTATAACCCTGAAGAACAAGGTCCATTTTCTGCATTTCAACACGTCAACCATATAGTACATCAATGCGAACAGAACCATGGAGATCCCGCCGACGAAACACACGAAAGAACTGCTCCAGAGATTCTTGTTTATCGGAAAAACCTTGTTCCAGATCAGTCCGAAAGCAGTCAATGCCAAACCGGTGACAACAAGGAAAAAAACCTTCCTCTTACCGGTCATTACATTTTCTTTCTTCATGACAATCTCACCAGTCAGCATTCCCAATAATGCAGTCGAGATCGCAGGTAAGGTGGAGAGGATTCCCTCCGGATCGTGAATGCCATTGAGAAGTTTGCCTGGAAGAATCTGTCTGTCAACCCATCCGACAAGACACCCCTCCATAGAAAAGACGTCTGCTCCAGCTCCATCAGGTGCTGGCACATATTTCAACAAAAGCCAATAGAACAAAAGTATGAAAGCTGTAATCAGGACTCTTATGCTGTTCTTTTCAACAAAGACAAATATCAGCGCAGCACCGGCCCAGGCCAGTCCAATCCGTCCCAATACACTTGCAAAACGCATGTTCCCAAAGTCAAATTGAAGAAATCCATTGTAGAGTATGCCGAGGATAATGAGCTTCAAGCAACGCGAAAATATCTTTCGTGTAACTTTACCTGTGCTGAATCCCTTACGTCTCTGACTTGCCGACGACAAAGGAAATGAAATTCCTGCGATGAAGAGAAACAGTGGAAAGATCATGTCCTGAAGATGACATCCGTTCCATGCCACATGGTTGGTCTGCTCAGCAATCTGCTGGAAGAAAGGGAAGGGAAGAATCAAGGATAAACCTATCAGGATTTCATTTCCACGCATGATGAAAAGCATGTCCATACCCCTCAAGGTATCTAGAGATTGCAACCTTTCCCCAGAATGTAACTTTTCCGATTTCATTTGAATGATGCAATTACGTTTTCCCGTGTGTCTGGAAGCTGCTCTAGCGTAAAGTATTGTTGAGAGATATTGCCTTTCCGAAGCTGTATGATTCGGATTCCTGGCTGCGCCGTTCCAAGTTGTCTACCTGCAGCGCTGGTTGTAACCATCTCTATACCATTATGATTCGCTTCCCTGTTATCATGCAGATGACCGGCAATGACGAATTCAACTCCATATTCATCAAACAGACTGAAATACTTGTTCCTGATAGATTCGGAAAGTGTGGAATACCCTTCTTCCTCGCCATAGTTTTCTAGAAAAAACGGATGATGTAAAAACACGATCACATGATCTTTCTTATGCTTTTTTTTGAGTGTCTTCTTCAACCAAGCAAACTGTGACTGTTCTTCTAAAGAATTCTGCTCCACATTCTTCATGAAGTTTGAATTCAATCCTATGAGATAAGCATTGCCAATTCTTTCTGCAAAACGGTCTTTCCCCAGATGTCGGGTATAAGGTGTCATGTCGATCTTACCGTCTTTGTCAAGCACGTCATGATTGCCTGGAATGACGACGGTTCTGATAGATTGATCTATACCACCGATTATCCTCAGGAATTCATTCCATTGTTCTTGACTGGTCGGATCATGTACATAATCCCCGGTCATGACAACCATATCCGGATGGGCCTTGTTGATCTTTTCTACTGTGAGAGACAACTTGGAAATTTCGAAATCCATATCTCTGTTGTCGTGATAGAAACCCATCTGGGGATCTGTCACCTGATAGATTAGAATAGGTTCATTCTTTCGAGCGAAAAGTGTGGATATACAGCAAAAAATGCAGCATACCAGTGCGCAAAAACGTTTCATGATGTTCAGTATTAAATATATATAAATATGAAAACTCTGATTGCTTGTGAAGACATCCTTACACTACACTGTACACATCCGAACCAATAAAATCAATTTTTCGGTCAGCTGTAGATATTTCTGTATAACAAAATTACTAAATTCAATGCTAAAAACAAGCAGAAGTTGTAGACTGAATAGATATTTATCACAATCAGAAACATTGCGGTAAATTTTAAACCTCTTCTACCCTTTTATCCGATATGTTTGTAATCGAAACGGAAGCAAACCGTTTCAATGTAACTGAAACTAATAAATGAATTTCTAATGAAACGAGTCAAAACAACAGGCTGGTCAACATTCAGGAAATCGATGCTTTTTCTGATGTTTGTATCAGTGATGACATTCACTTCTATTCCAGGTTACTCGCAAACCAAAAAGAATGTGACAGGTATCGTCAAAGATGCTGAGACGGGAGAACCTCTGATTGGAGTAGGAATCAAGGTCAAAGATATGAACTATGGTGTCATAACCGATCTGGACGGAAAATACAGCATTGACCTGGAAGAAGGACAGGAGGTGCTTATCTACACATATATAGGTTATGAGACGCAGAAAGTAGAAGTAGGAAATAAAACGATCATAAACATAGCACTGAAAACGGATCAGACGGCATTGGAAGGTGTAGTGGTCGTCGGTTATGGAAAACAGAAGAAAAGCATGATGGTCAGTTCAGTACAGACAATTGAACCGGACGATCTTAAAATGCCGTCAGCAAGCCTATCAACCGGATTTGCAGGAAAATTGGCTGGCGTCATTGCTGTACAGAGAAACGGACAGCCTGGAGCCGATCAGGCGGATTTCTGGATCCGCGGTATCTCCACGTTCGGTTCAGCTACAAACCCACTTATAATTCTTGATGGCGTTGCAATTGATGCCAATGAACTGAATGGGCTTGATCCTGAAATCATCCAGAGTTTTTCTGTATTGAAAGACGCGACAGCTACTGCGCTGTATGGTTCACGTGGTGCAAACGGAGTGATGATAGTCACAACCAAAGGCGGAGAATCACTAGACAAACCGATCATCAATTTCAGATTGGAGACAGCTTTGTCAACACCGACACAACATCCTAAAACTGTTGATGCAGCTACATACATGAGAATGTATAATGAATCTGTTCTCACAAGAGGAACCGGACAGATTCCTTACACTCAAGACAAAATAAACGGAACACTTCAGCATAAAAATCCATACATCTACCCAGACGTCGACTGGTATGATGAGATGTTCAAGGATGTTGCCGTAAACGAGAACTTCAATTTCAACATCAGAGGAGGAAGCAAACGCGTACATTATTTCATGAGCGCAACAGTACGGCATGAAGAAGGAATGCTGAAAAACATCAGTAAAGACTACTTCTCATATGACAACAACTACAACGTTTGGCGTTATGCTTTCCAGAACAACCTGAGCGTTGACTTGACGAATTCAACAAAAATATCATTAAAGATAAATACACAGTTGAAAGACACTCATGGCCCGGTGAAAAGCAGTGAAGATATTTTCGGAATGATCATGAACGGAAATGCTGCGGATATGCCGATCACATACCCGTCAGATCCTATGGTCAACCATATCAGATGGGGTGGTAAACTGATGGTAAAGAACCCAGTGGCAGAAATGGTATCAGGATATCGGGATGAGTTTCAAAGCGTACTGAATGCAAACCTCAGTCTTGACCAGAACTTTGACTTTCTGACAAAAGGTTTGTCTGCTTCTTTATTGGCCTCCTTCAAGAACTATTCTTACACCCAGACATCCAGATCAGCAGACTACAATTCTTATGAGATTGCTGGCATAAACAAGGATAGTGCAGGAAATGAGACCTATGACCTCGAAATCCGAGGAAACGAGAAAAGCACCACACTCAACACATATAGCGGTTCAGATGGTGACAGAAAGATATACTTCCAAGGAATGATCAACTACGCAAGGACATTCGGGAAACATGATGTCGGAGCTATGATTGTGTACAATCAGGAAGAAACAGCGGTCAGCAATCCGGGAACACTCTTCAACTCATTGCCGAAGAGAAAACAGGGATTGGCAGGAAGAATTACATACGGATATGGTAATCGTTATCTCTTTGAAGCGAATTTCGGATATAACGGTTCAGAGAATTTCGCTAAAGGAAAAAGATTCGGTTTCTTCCCTTCAGTTGCTTTAGGCTACGTCTTCAGTGAAGAGAACTACTGGGACCCGTTAAAAAATGTCGTTTCCTACTTCAAAATAAGAGGATCCTATGGTCTTGTCGGAAATGACAGCGACAGGACAAGATTCATGTATATGTCTGACATTTCACTTTCAGGAGCCGGCTATACAACTGGAGCTGACGGACAATATACTCTTAGTGGTCCTGTCTACAACAGGTTTGAAAACCCGAACATCACATGGGAAACAGGCAAGAAACTGAATGTCGGATTTGATCTTGAATTCTTTAACAAACTTAACATCATGTTTGACTGGTTCCGTGAAGACAGATCAGGAATTTTCCTCGAACGCGGTACAGTACCGGCATTTATCGGAACTGCCAGTACAAAAGTTTACGGAAACCTGGGAGAAGTTACCAATCACGGTGTAGACCTGTCCATAGATTACACACAACCTATCGGACGTGACTACACGATTTCAGCAAAAGGAACATTCACATATGCGCATAACGAAATTCTGAAGATGGACGATCCGGATTTCATTCAATATCCGAACCTTTCACGTGTCGGACATTCAGTAAATTCATTCCTTCTATATAAGGCACAACGTCTTTTCATCGATCAGAATGAAGTAAGAAACAGTCCGGACCAGCTTCTGGGCGGGGAAGTGATGGCAGGAGATATCAAATACATCAACCAACCCGATGCATATGGTAATTATGACAATGTCATCAATTCCAATGACAGAATATACGCCGGTTATCCGGAGGTGCCGGAAATCGTCTACGGATTCGGAGTATCAGCTCAGTTGAAACATGTCGACCTCTCAATATTTTTTCAAGGTGTAGGACGAACATCACTGGTCATGAGCGGTTTCCATCCATTTGGCATCAACAAGAATGTCAAGCGCAACGTCATGAAATTTGTTGCAGACGACTACTGGAGTGAGCAGAACCAGAATATCTATGCAAAATATCCTCGACTGAGCGTAGAAGAATATGGAAACAATATCGCCCCTTCAACGTATTGGCTCAGGGATGCCTCATTCCTGAAATTAAAGAATGTCGAAATCGGTTACTCATTCAAGAAGTTCCGCGTTTATCTCAGTGGGAGCAACCTCCTTACCTTCTCGAATTTCAAATTATGGGATCCTGAACAAGGTGGCGGTTCCGGACTGAAATATCCTACACAGAGGGTATTCAACGTCGGATTCCAAATGACACTGTAATATATCGAACAACAAGTAAATACAATAGAAATGAAATCATATATCAGAAATTTCATCATTGTCTTCGCTACACTTTTATGCACAACCGGATGCAATTTTCTAGATGTAGTGCCCGACGAGACAACAAATGAGAAAGATGCATTCCAGAATCCGTCTTTGGCAGAAAGGTTTCTCTATTCCTGCTATTCCTTTCTCCCGAATCCGAGACACGAGACATCTTCTCTTGACCTGCTCACATCCGATGAGGTCGTGACACCATGGGAGCATGAGACATTCGCAAACTTCCCGAAAGGGAACTATAATTCCAGCGAACCGATCATCTCTTATTGGAATACGTTGTTCGGAGGTATATTGAGATGTTATATCCTCCTGAACAATATCGATACAGTCCCTAATATGACAGAAGAAAATGTCAGAATATATAAGGGAGAAGCTAAATTCCTGATAGCATATTACCATTTTCTTCTTCTGAAGAATTATGGACCGATTCCAATCATTGACCATCAGCTCTCCCACGACATGGACAAAAAGGATTTCCCGGAAAGAGATGACTTTGATACATGCGTCAATTGGATTGCAGACCTGTTCGACGAAGCTGCCGGTATGCTGCCTGTAGAACAGACATCAACGGCATACGGAAGAGCGACCAGTGTTGCCGCGAAAGCTATGAAATCCAGATTACTGCTGTATGCGGCATCCCCATTGTTCAATGGAAACAGCGAATACTATGCTGATTTCAAAAGCAAACTGGATGGAAGAAACCTCATCAGTCAGACTTACGATGAAAAGAAATGGCAACGTGCGGCAACTGCAGCCCGCGAAGCAATAGACGCCGCTACTGCAGCCGGATATGCCCTTTATACTGACCCGTCTGTCTCAAAATCAAAATTTGAAATGCCTTCAGACGATGTCCAACGCGTTCTACGACTTAATTTCATCGATTACAACAACTCTAAAGAAGTGCTTTGGGCAGATACAAGAAAAGAAATGAATTATGGTCTTCAATACAAATCAACCCCATACAGAGTTGGCCCATCTTCTGGAAACGGAGTAGGGGTAACACTTTCAATGGTCGAACAGTTTTATACAGAGAACGGGCTTCCAATTGATATGGATCCGAATTATGACTACGAAGGAAGATACCGTACGGCTGAATACCACAACGACGTGTGTGATGGAGTTACCATGAATCTCAATATTGGAAGAGAACCGCGTTTTTATGCTTGGGTGGCATTCCAAAACGGTTATTATGAAGTCATGAAAAGAAATTCAAAAGATCCGGAAGCAAAAGTTGTAAAGACACAATTCAGAAAAAACGATGAGTTCGGTATCAAAGCAAGAACAACGAACTATTCTCCTACAGGCTATCTGAACAAGAAAGGTTGTTCTCCGCTTTATGACAATATCCAAGAGAATGTTCCGGCTCCCCATTATCCATGGCCGGTAATCCGAATGGCAGAACTCTATCTGAACCTTGCAGAAGCAGAGGCTAATCTCGGCAATATTGACAGTGCAGTCGAAGCTTTGAAACCGGTCCGGAAAAGAGCAGGTCTTCCATCCGTTGATGCAGCTTTTGCAACAGCTGGACTTACTCTTGACAAAGCGGCAATGATACGTATGGCAAAACAGGAAAGAACTGTGGAACTCTATCTTGAGGGTCATCGTTTTTGGGATGTGAGGAGATGGAAAGAAGGTGAGAAATACTTCAATCACCGTCCGAAAGGGATGAACTTCGATGGAGAATCTGATGCGGAATTTTTCCGCGTCACTGAAATTATCGTCCAAAGAAAATTCTCGACTCCGATGAATTATCTGATGCCGATTCCTAAAGATGACATAAACAAGAATGAAAGTAAATTCGTTCAGAATCCTGGATATTAAAGAAGAACATCATGAAAAGAAGCATTAAAATTATAACTGGTCTGATCATATCTGCAGTCGCATTCATATCGTGCAACAAAGATGATACGGCACGCACTGCCATTGCTCTGACTGGATTGCATGCTGAAGCATTGCCTGGGTCAATTGAACTGGGCTGGGACTATATACAGGATCCGGATTTCCTGTATGTGGAAGTCGCTTACTTCGATTATGCAACAGAGCAGTTGAAATCTACGCTCTGCAGTCGATATACCAATTCTCTGAAGGTTGATGGCCTCCTTAACAGATATGGTGAGTATGATTTCGTTTTCACTGTATATGACAAGAATGGGGCTGTCGGCCAACCTGTACATCTGCTTCGACAGTGCCAGAAAGCTGAACCATATTACATCACTGACTCGGAGTTGAAATTGCCGTTGGATAAATCTCAGTTGGGAACAAACGCCCAAGAGCCTAGTGAAGGTCCTATAGAGAACCTTGTTGATGATGATCTGGACACATTCTTTCAGAGTTTCTGGGATGAATATAACTTCCCCGAACTGAAACCGAACGGTTACCATTACATCACAGTGGACCTTAAGACAAACGTCAAATCTATCATCATCAAATATTGGAACAGAAAGAAAGGAGGCTCCCGTCCCCAAACGATCAACATCTACAAAGGTACTGAAGATGGAAAATGGACACTTCTAACAACATTGACTAATCTTCCAGTCGATCCTGGTTCAAGCTATACATCAGATCTCTTGCTCAGTGAAGATGAGTTCAGCCGGATTAAAATTGAAGTGGTGAAAGGGACGGACCCTTATCAACCATTCTTCTCAATTGCAGAGTTGCAAGTGATCAATGTCGTGAGGAAATTGATAGACCCAGAAGTTGAATAATCATAGTAAAAACGAAATGAAAAGAATATTAGCATATCTCACTTGCGTACTGTCCATTGGATTGTCATCATGCAATAAAGAAGATCCAAATCTGGTGTTTGATGAGAAACCTTTCGCACTCGTCACCACATATGACGGGAATAGAAATACGGTTTCTGCCCAGATTGATGACATCCAAAAGACTATCGTTTTTGAATTCACGAAATCAGCTGACCTGACACATGCAAAGGTCAACTTCCAGCTTAATCCCGGTTATGCAATGGTGACACCTGCGGAGAATACGACAGAAATCGATTTGTCCGTAGAATCAGAAATTGTCGTTTCCGGCCATGGTGGTCAATTGACATATACGATAAGCGCTATCAATTTTACTCCTATTATCGAAGCTGCGGCTAATTTCAGAGGAGAGCAGATCAAGGCGACCATCAACCAGAATGAACACAAAGTGACCTTTAAGATAAAGAACATATATGCTTCAGAATATCCTGAGATGGTATTGAAGAATATCCCTGTAGAATTCAAATTGGGTAACGGTTTTCAGATAATTGGAAATACAGGATCATTCGACCTGTATGGCCAGAAAATCACTTTGAAGTATGGAAGAAACGTCCTGACATATTCCATTGAGGCAGAGATTGCCCCGATAGCTGTACAGAACAATCTCGAGACATTCATATTCAATAAAGGTGTGAACCTGTCCTACTGGATGACTGAGGCTGACCGAAATTGGTTGGGTATGGTTACTTTGAAACAGTTTCCAATGTGGAAGGAACTTGGATTTGATCATTTCCGTGTTCCTGTAGATGAACTCTGCATTTTCGATAAGGATCATAATTTCAATAAGATGGCGGTGGAAAAGCTGCATGAGTTTTTCACGTGGTGTGAAGATAACGATATGAGAGCCATATTGGATATGCATACCTTGGGACCGCGAAAAGGTTCGGATAAATATGTTGAACAGGAACTGTATGATCCCAAATATCCCGAGATGAGAAACAATTTCGTGGATCTCTGGACAAAACTCACGGAAGAATTCAAATGCCATAGCCATAGTCATATCGCCTTCGAACTTTTGAATGAGCCACATGATTATACTGAAGACGCATCCAACTGGCAGGGGCTACAAAAAGAAGTCCTTACTGCAATCAGATCCATTGATCCTGACCGCGTAGTTTTTGTTCCATCTATGGGTTGGCAGGATCCTAAGTACATTAAATATGCTGAATTTCTTGATGGAGATCCAAACATCGTCATCACATTCCATTATTATCTGCCGATGCTTCTGAGTCATTACAAAATGCTGGCTTGGAAAGATTATCAAGGAAAGGTACAATATCCTGGCATAGTGATGCCGGATGCTGCTGACGCAGCAGCATATCCGAAATATGCTGAATTTCACAGAACCACATTCAACGCGGACAGGATAATGGGAGATATGAGAATGGCTTCTGCAGATGGTGCGAATATGAATCGGATGGTTCATTGCGGGGAATTCGGATGCAGTAAGAATGTGGATGATACACAACGGTTGGCATGGTTCAATGATATGGTGGAAGCCATGAATGCGAATGGAATTCCGTGGACTATCTGGGAAGCTCTGGACGGAGGTTTTTCATTCATAAGTATGGATTGGGATGATGGGACTTATTCAATAGATACTGACCTGCTTGAAATTCTGACGGGTAAATCTCTATCTGCTGGCCAGGCATCAGAAATCCTGACGAAATATGGTTATAAAGTTAAATGAAGATGAAGAGAACGAAGATTTTGCTTTGTGTACTGATGACCATATGTATGTGTTCATGCAATACAGGTCATCAAATGCACATTCCAGACAAAAATGAAGATTTCCTGGTCGAAATATTAAAGAACGGGAAATGGAAGGAGATTCCTGTACATAATGCGAAAGTATCAGACTATGTCGGGAATCCAGAGGCTGGATACCAGCAATATGACATGGGATTTGCAATGTTTACAGATGATTTCAAAGAACCTGTAAAAGTTCGAGTCACAAAAAAGGATGGTTTCAACAGCGTCTGCGCACGACCAACTTCATATGGAATTGAAATGCAACGTTGTTCGAATAAGAAAGTTGAATTTACAATTACGGATCCCGGCAAAAAGATCTCTGTAGAGTTCGACGGTGACAGAATGCAGAATCTATTCATTCTCCCAGATCTCCCAGATGCCGACATTCCGGAAGGTGACAATGTCATATATTATGGCCCAGGCATACACGATGCAGGGGAAATCAAGTTGGAATGGTGGAATAACGCAACAATATATATTGATTCAGAAGCTATTGTATATGGAAGAATCGTAGCGAATCGCTGTGACAGCCTGACCATCAGAGGTAGAGGAATCCTTTGCTCAAGCAAAGAAAACCATGGAGAAGGAAGAAAGCCGCAGATAGAAACGTATGCCTGCAATCATCTTACCATTGAAGGAATCATGCTCCGTGATACGCCGAACTGGACAATCAAAGTTGTCGGAAGTGATCATGTACATGTCAACAACATCAAGGAAATTGGATGGATCATGAATTCTGATGGGATGGATTTTCTCTGCTGCAGACATGTCCTCGTAGAAAATACATTCCAGAGAAACTATGACGACAATGTAACGATCAAAGCATTCAATGCTTCGCCTGAATATATCAGAAAAAATTCAGAAACAGATGGTTCATATAAAGACTGGACCATCGGCATGGTTGAAGGCCTTGATAAATTCGACGTGTATGACATTGAGGTCCGGAACTGTGTCTTCTGGGCAGACAAAGCACACAACATGCTTGTGGGTCCGGAATCAAGAGGAGTGACATTCAGTGACATCCATTTTCATGACAATATTGTCTTGGAAAACAGACAAGATGATGACACCTATCCAGGTACAATGGCTGTCATGATAGCAGACAACGGAATATTCAAGAACATCACATTTGAGAATATTCAGGTTGAAGACATCAACGGAGGAAAAATTTTCTGCGTGCAATTTACAAACGCATGGGCTTACCAAGAGAAATATGGTCAGAATTTGGATGGGATAACATTCAGGAACATTTCCTATACAGGAAAAAGAGCGACTGCCGCACGTGTCCACGGATTGGATGAAAAGCATACAATCAGTAATGTACTGATTGACAATTTCACAGTAAACGGTAAAAAAGTGAATGCAGAAGACAAGGAATACATTTCTATAAACAAATATGTAGATAACATTGAAGTAAAATGAGAATATATAGACTAACGCGGCTATTGATGGCACTTTCTCTTTTGATTGTCGCATCTTGCCAACAGTTTGAAGAACAAGCAGGCCAGATAATCAATCCGGGAGAATTGATTTTAAAATCATCAGCTGTCCATCAGAACCCTGACTTTTTATCGTACAACCATCTAGAGATTCTTCTTGAGAATGGACAGGTGGCGAACAAGCAGGAATGCGCGTCAGCAAACAGGTTACAACCATTTGCAGTAAAACCCGGTGAATACGAATTGGTGGCTATAGCTGCATCAGCATCAGACAATCTGCAGAAGAACACAGAAATCGGAGACAAAGCAGAAGACTGCAAAATTAAAGTAATAGACATCAATAAAAACATACCTGATATTCTCTTCGGAACAAGTGGCCCCATAGAGATGAGTGAAAAGGAGAAGATAGCTGAAATATTGATGAAAAGAGCTGTAGCACTATTGGAAATAAATCTTGTCGGTCTGGAAAATGCTCCATTTGATGAGATACCTGTATGCATCACCGACCTGTATGATGCATTCACTCTAAACGGTACTCCATGCACATCAGACGGCACGTTCAAAGAGAAGGAATTGATCCTTCAAAGAGATAAAGCCGGAAAATTCACCTGTACAAGTGTCGTTATGCCATCCGATATAACAGGTAGAACTGTGAAATTCAAATTCAAGATTTATGGAAAGACATATGTATCGGAACAAGAAGTGAAGCTTACAGGTAATACCAAATACAATCTCACCATATCTTCAAGATATATTGACGACACTTCAATCAAACTGACTCCGGTAATAAGCTATCAACCATGGAACGAAAGTATAACTATTGAAGATCCATGTCTTCCTGGTCTTGATGAACGAAAAAGGAACGAAGAATACACCGTTCAGAGAATGAAAGACGGAAAATGGGAAGATCTGTTTGTACACGCGGCAAAGGTTTCGGATTTCACGCCTGATCCATCATCCGGTTACAAACAATATGAAATGGGATATACCATGTTCACAGACACTTTTGACAAGCCGGTCAAACTGAGAGTCAGCAGAAAAACGCCGTTCGCAAAAGTTGAGATAAGACCTTCGGTTTATGGGATTTCCTCATCTTCTGTAACAGATAATTCTGTGATATTCGAAATCAAAGAACCGCGCCAAAAGATTTCAGTGGAATTTGATGGCAACCGGCTTGAAAACCTGTTCATCTTCCCTGATCTGCCAGATGAGAATAAGCCGGTACTGGAAGAGAATGTCCTGTATTTCGGGCCCGGAATACACAATATGGGACGAAAAGAAATCTCATACAAGAACAACCAGACCATCTATCTGGACGAAGGTGCTGTCGTATATGGAAGCATATATGCAAAAAACTGCAATAACCTATCCATCAGAGGTAGAGGAATTCTTTGCTCAAGCAAAGAAAACCATGGAGAGGGGAGAAAGCCACAGATAGAAACGTTCTGCTGCGATAACTTGGAAATTGAAGGTATCATGATGCAAGATACGCCGAACTGGACAATGAAACTGGTCGGAAGTGATCATGTACATATCAACAACATCAAACAGATAGGATGGATCATGAATTCAGACGGAATGGATCTGATATGTTGCAGACATGTACTCGTAGAAAATACATTCCAGAGAAATTATGACGACAATGTGACAATCAAAGCGTTCAACGGAAAAACGGATTATGTCAACTCGCATACAGCCACGGACGGATCCTTTACAGATGCAGGAATTTGGACTGTCTACTATTTGCCACAAAACAAATTCGACGTGTATGACATTGAAGTCCGGAACTGTGTCTTCTGGGCAGACAAAGCACACAACATGCTTGTGGGGCCGGAATCAAGAGGAATACCGTTCAGCAACATAAGATTCACGGGAAATGTTGTACTGGAAAACCGTCAGAATGATAAGGTCTATCCTGGGACGATGGCTGTCATGATAGCAGACAACGGAACATTTTCGGATATCACTTTTTCTGACATCGAAGTTGAAGACATCAACGGAGGAAAAGTTTTATGCATACAATTTACAAATGCATGGGCTTATGGAAACAAATACGGTCAGTGGGCAAAAAATATCACCATTGAAAAGATTCGATATAAAGGCCACAGAAGTACTGCCAGCAAGATTTATGGACTGAACAGCACACAAAAGATCGATGGCGTGAAAATTTCGGATTTTACTGTCAACGGCGAAAAGATACTTCATCCTGATACAAATCTGGATGTGAATGAATATGTTGAAAACATTGTTTTTGAATAAGGATTTATGACAAACTAATTATTAACACTTTAAAATCAAAAGTTATGAGAAAAAATCTGATCAATGCGGTTGCATTTACTGTAATTGCTGGAACATCCATAGTTGCCTGTTCCGTAGAAAAGGATGAACCCATCCCAATTGAACCTTCAAAAGGTGTTGCATTGAAAATGAAGACATCAGGTATCCCTTCTGAAAACTACGAACATAAGGGAATCCTTACCTCAGAAGGTAAAATCGTTGATGTCAAAAGTGGCAAGACACTTGAAGCCTTTGCAGTTGAACCGGCTGATTACGATGTTTACGTGACAGCATCGACTTCCGAAGAGAACCTTGCATTTGCAGGAATCGAAGCAGCTGGCAACCTGTCCGATGCAAAAATTAAAATTTCAGATATTTCCAGACAGATTCCAGAATTGATGTTAGGACATTCAGGAATTGTGACTGTCGGTGCTGAAGGTGCAGTGGCACCCATAGAGGTTAAACGTATTGTATCATCATTGGATGTTACGGTAGATGGCCTGCAGAATATTGATGCACAGACTATCTCACTTACAATAGCTGGAATGTACGACCAGGTAGATCTGGATGGAAACCTATCAAAAAGCGGCGCAGACTTCTGTAGCAAGACGCTTACATTGACAAAAGACAATGACGGGAAATATAAAGCTCATGCCATTGTCATGCCTACAGATGCAAGCGCATCCACACTGGATCTTACCTACAACGTGAAAGGTACAGAATATAAGAGCACACCTGCAGGCAAGTTCGAATCCAACGGACAGTATCAGCTGAATACTTCAGTAGATGCAGGAAGCGTGGTGACAAAAGTAAATCTTGAATCATCACTTTCATACGCCGAGTGGAATACTTCAGTCCTGCTTGCTGACAGTTTCGTAATTGATGAAACTACCCAGGAAGCATCATGGATAGGGCCGACTATTCATCCGATAGGCGGAGGAAGCACTTATGACAATTTCTGGGCATCCTCTTCACTTGGAGCAAACAATGACGGCCTTCTGTATGATGGAGACAAGACAGAATTGTCACATTGGATCCCTGATACAGGATGGGATTCAACACCATGCTGGTACATCGACCTAGGAAGTGCCAAACAAGGTATATCTATAACATATTGGAACAAAGCCGGTGGCAAAGGCGGCCAGAAGATTCATAAGATGGATATCTATGTCAGCAATAACAAAGCATCCTACGGAGGAGGCGATGAGTGGACAAAACTGACGACATTCACTTCAGACAAAACTGCGTCAAAGACAGATGCCGGAGCGGAAGTAGGAACAGGACTGATCAAATTCTCAGAGGACGGAACTTCTTCATACCAATATGTCAAGTGTGCTTTCCCAGACAAGGTAGATGCTGACGGAAACATCACTGAAGAACCAAGAGATGTCAACGTTGCAGAATTGGTAATTGAAACCTGGGAATACAGATAAAATTAATGAAAATCACAACATACGGTAATATGTACTTTAATTTAAAAAGATTTACTGCAGGCTTGTTGGGTGTATCAATTATTGCAGCATCATTTATTTCATGCAACAAAGATGCAGCACGTACGGATCGTCCATCTGAAGATGAACATCTTTGGACAATTACCCCACAATTGACTGACGTGGAGAAGGAATTTGAAGGGATCGATCAGTATGGAGTTTCACTCTATTTGTTCAATGAGATGTCGTCCAACTGCAACATGCATCAATATGCACGATCATTCGCAGACATTGAGCCTTTTGTTGTGGAACGGGCCTCATATTCTCTCGTTGCATTCATGATGGACTATGAGGCTTTGAACATTTTATATGATAATTCCAAAGATGCTCACATCAATGATGACATTGTTGTAACTGACTTCGAACAGGAAATTCCCGATATGGTACTTACATCTGTCCCTGTAAAGAACGTCGAGGAAAATACCGTTTCATTGAAGAATTTTAATCGGCTTGTGGGAAAACTCGATATTTCACTCGACAATGCCGATGAATCAATTACTTCAATAGAAGTAAATGTGGGCAACCTTTACGACAGAGTCAGTTTCAAGGGAATATATTCTTGTTCTGACGATAGACCAAGCAACAAGAATATAAAATTGACGAAGGAAGGGAATCGTTTTACATGTTCAACTGTACTGATGCCTTCACTCAAAGAAACAGGCAAGGTCCCACTTGTATTTACTGTGAAAGAAGACAATAATGCAACTCAATACAATGTTAGCCTGGAAGGCAGAATCGTTGAAGGTAAAATCGTCTCCTTGAAGGGGGATTGCTCAGATATTCTACAAAAAGGTGAATTGACAACAGAGATTCATTATACAGAATGGAATAATTCTGTAACCATAGAAGATGGATTCAAAATTGAGGGTAATACCGATAAAGAATGGAGTCATAAAGATCTGCCTATAGGTGGCGTCGACTCATTCAACAATTTCTATGCGTCCTCATCTCTGATCAATGATTGGGCTAAATGTTATGACAGTTACCTCTATGACGGTATAAAAGATGGATCCGATGAACATAAAGATATGTACTGGGCACCGGACAGCAATTATGAAGCCGAATCAAAGACAATCCCTTGCTGGTATCTTGATATGGGAAACAAATATCAAGGAATTTCCATCACATACTGGAACAAATTCGGTGGTGCCGGCGGACAGAAGATAAACACGATGAATATCTACGGCAGTAACATGGAAAGTGATTATCAGGCTGGCAATGATTCCTGGACACTCATAACTACATTCACATCTGACAAGACAAAGCCACATGTTGATGCCGGTGCTGAAGTGAATACAGGAAGAATTGAGTTCTCGGAAGGTGATACATCATTCCGATACATCAAATGTGAATTCACCTCAAGAATAGACAACAACGGGAACAAAATCGAAGACTCTGATGTAAATGTTTCTGAGGTGAAATTCGTTGTCTGGAACTGTAGATGACTCTATTCAGGACTTTGTGATAGAACCGTCCTCAAATCAATTTTTGAGGCCGGTTCTTAGTTTAGTAATCCTTAAATGAATCATAACTGAAATATTATGAAATGTAAAATTTCCTTGTTTCTGATTTTTGTCTCGGTTCTTTGCATACCATCCTGCAATTCTACCGGAAACGAATCAGATAAACTCAATATCATTCCGCGCCCTTTAGATATCAGGGTTCTTGACGACACACACAAATTTGGAGAGAGAACATTGGAAGAAGTCATTGATGATGCCTCCTTTGATATCTCTGAACGTTACGGCGAAGAACTTGGTACGGAAGGTTATCGATTGGAAGTAGATCACGACGGCATAAGAATCCATGCTTCCGGAGAACGTGGAGTCTTCTATGCAAAGGAAACATTGAAACAGATGACTGTAGGGGAAAGCATACAATGTGCGAGAATAACTGACATTCCGAGATTCCCGTATCGGGGAATACACATCGATGTTTCAAGACATTTCTTTGACAAAGAAGAAATCAAAAAGATCATAGACGAAATGGCCCGATATAAGTTCAATGCCCTTCACTTCCATTTGACTGACAATGGAGGCTGGAGACTTCAAAGCGAAAAATACCCGGATCTTACACGTAAAGGAGCCTTCAGGACACAAAAAGATTGGTATAACTGGTTTGACTGCAAAGACAGACGATTTGTAGATGAAGGAACACCTGGTGCATATGGCGGATATTACACAAAAGAAGATATGCGAGAACTCATAAACTATGCTCAGGAGAGAATGATTACAATCATACCTGAAATAGAGTTCCCTGCTCACTCCGATGCTGTTTTTGCCGCATATCCAGAATTGTGTTGTACAGGAAGGGCTTACACAACAGGAGAATATTGTGCAGGTAATGAGAAGGTGTATGAATTTATGGAGGATATACTTGATGAGGTCATTGAGCTTTTCCCATCTGATTACATACACATCGGTGGTGATGAAGCCAGACGTCTGGCATGGAAGGAATGTCCAAGGTGCCAATCTTTGATCAAAAAGGAAAATATGAACAGCATCCTGGATGTCCAGCCATATATGATTAAAAGGATTGAGAAATACTTGAACTCAAAATCAAAGGTCCTGATCGGATGGGATGAAATCCTGCACGGATCTTTAGACTCATCCACGATAGTCATGTCATACAGGGGACAGAAAGGCGGAATAGAAGCAGCCAACCGTGGTATCAGAACAATCATGACACCAGGCGAGGTTTTATACTTTGACTGGTATCAAGATGACCCTGAAACTGAACCGAGAGCAATGTATGGGTACTCTCCAATCAAGAAAATGTATGAATTTGAACCGCTTCCAATATCAATGGAGACTGCAGCGCATAATGAAGACATGATTCAAGGTAAACCGGTTCCAAGAAAAGACATAGATTATATCAAAGAAGATAACAGTGACAAGATGATCGGTATACAAGGTTGCATGTGGACAGAATATATAGAATCGGAAGAACACCTTGAATACATGATTTTCCCTAGAATCCTTGCCGTTTCAGAAATAGGATGGACACAACCTCATAAGAAAGATTGGAATGATTTCAAACGCCGATTGTCCGAACATCTGCCTGAAATGAAAAGCCAAGGAATAAATACATTCGACAGAAGCAAAATTATTGAAATTACAAGTTGTATGAATCCCCTTAAAAATACCTCAAAAGTAATGCTTGATTCTGAGATATGGGGAGGTACAATTAAATTCACAACAGATGGTACAGATCCAACGCTGGAATCATGTACTTATATAGAACCATTTGAGGTAGAAGATTCAACAACAATCAAAGCTTGTTTAATTTTGGAGGGAAACAAGATTGGCAAAATCAGCAAAAAATTGATAAGATCCGATTGTGATCAGAAGAATTATTATACTTTTGAACCACCTCAAATCTGGAAAGACTTTTTCGAAAATGGATAGTTGATAAAATGTAAGCATTCGGTGAACCCCGTCTTTTCATCATAACTCCTCCGGAGTAACTTTGAGGTTCACAAATAAAGAACCGTATGGAAACGATAGACACATTCAGGCCGACATATCAGGCCTTTCTTGAGAGCAACATGTCTTCCAGGGCCTTCTGCGGACAGATCGGGATGAATGAAAGCCACTTCTATTATTAGCAGGCCAAGATCCGCAAGGAGGCAGCGCACAGGAACGGTGAGCTCCTTCCCGTGAGCATCAACGACCACGCAGGGAAGGTCGTCCTCACCGGCGGACAAGGGGTGAAGTCGATGAAGATGGCTCATCCCGTCTGCGAAATCGTCTTTCCCAACGGCGTGACTGTCCGCCTGTCCGGAGAGGTCTCCGCACAGACGCTCGGCCAGCTGATAACGATAGGGCGATAGCGGATGTTGTTCAGCTTGACGGACACCAACAGGTTCTTCCTGTATCCGCATCCGACGGACATGCGCAAGAGCTTCTACACGCTGAGCGGCATCGTCACCAACCAGATGGGTCTCGACGTGAAGGATGGTGACGCGTTCATCTTCATCAACAAGACGTGCACAAGCATGAAGGTCCTTCATGTGGAATGCGGAGGTCTGGTCATCTATCATCTGAAGCTTGAACGCGGCTTCATACGTCTCCCAGACATGTCCTCGTGGGAAGAGACGCAGTCCATCCCGACAGCATGGTCAGACCTTGTGATGATGGCCGAAGGCATCTGCCCGGACACCTGCAGGCGGGCAAAGCGCTGGAGTCCAAAATCGGGCTCACAGTAGTGTAAAACGGCGAAATTACTTCAGAAAAGTCATTGAAAATCCAATTATTTTTGCTACCTAATATATGTAGGGACTGTCGAGAAATGCCTAAAAAGTTCTCGACTTCCCTAACGAATTGATTGATAAAGTGATAGGAATTTCGTAACTTTGAAAAAGGGAAAAAGATTCCCCCAACCACCGAGAAAAGTGAGAAATTGGGGGAATCGCAAAATTTATCTGCATGTCAAAAGTACGAAATTTTTCTGAAATAGCGCCAAACATTGCGTTTCCGGAGTTCAATTTTTACGAGCTCTACCATTCAACGTTCGAAAAGAGCGAATTGGGCAGAATAAAGAAGTTGCTCCCTCTCCACGAGATGGCGGAGAACTTCGGTATGGTAAGGAAAAGCATGAGGCCAAAGCTGGGACGCAGGTCGTTCTTCACTCCTGAAGGGAAAGTGGCCCTGATGTTCCTGAAGATGTACACGGGACTCAGCTGTCCGAAACTGCTGGAACAGCTGAACGGCAACATCCACTACCAGATATTCTGCGACGTGATAATAGATCCGACACGGCCATTGACGAACTACAAGCTATTAGACGACATAATGATGGAACTTGCAGGGAAGTTGAAGATACAACAGCTTCAGGGCATACTCGCCGACAAGTGGAAACCGTACATGGAGAACCTGGACACGATGTACACGGATGCGACGTGCTATGAAAGCGAGATGCGGTATCCGACTGACGCGAAGCTGCTGTGGGAAGGGATTGAGAAGAGCTATGCGACGATGTGCGAGTTGAGCAGCAGACTAGGAATCCACCGTCCTCGGACAAAGTTCCTTGACGTGCAGAAGGCAAACCTGACATACAGGAAACAGCGCAAGCACAACAGGAGCCAGACGAGGAAGATTACACGCAGGCTGCTTGACCTGCTCGGCAAGATACTGAAGGAGATACGTGAGATCGAGAGGGGCAATGAGAATGCAGAAAAACTGTTGACTGTCAGAGAGAAAAATGATCTGGAAATCATCACGAGGATGTACCGCCAGCAGAAGAACCACTTCCAGAACAATGATAGCAGGGAAAGCATCCCCAACAGGATAGTGAGTCTCAGCAAGCCACATTTGAGACCGATAGTGAGGGGCAAGGAGGTGAAGAGCGTCGAGTTCGGAGCGAAGGTCAACAACATATTGGTCGACGGGATATCGTTCATTGAGAAACTGTCATTCAATGCATTCAATGAAGGGACCCGTCTGGTGCACTGCCTGAAGATGCACAAGAGACTGTTTGGAGTCGAAGCGAAAAAGGTCGGAGGAGACACCGGCTACGCGGGAACTGAAAACAGGGACTACTGCAAGGCGAACGGAATACAGACATCTTTCGTAAAAAGATGCCGTCCGTTTGGTGAGAAGAAAAAGGAGAAAGACCTTGTCCGAAAGGAACTTGCCAAAGTGAGGGCGACTGCGATGGAAGGCTCGTTCGGGACACAGAAGGAGCACTACGATCTCCGGAGGGTCAAGGCCAGGACGAAGCGGACGGAAATCCTGTACATCTTCTTCGGCATCCACACGGCAAACGTGGTTCAACTGGCGGACAGGATAGAACGTAAGCGTTCACTTCTCCGCCTTGCCTTTTGAAAAATAGGATTCACCTTTGC
>ERZ1034998.10-NODE-10-length-156168-cov-41.271092_pt1 | contig 156168 bp, 147 predicted proteins | sample MGYA00520621_ERZ1034998 | MGnify/ENA primary metagenome ERZ1034998 (study PRJEB33766, sample SAMN09781748) | gut metagenome | biome: gut microbiome | host: Homo sapiens | place: Madagascar | study: EMG produced TPA metagenomics assembly of the PRJNA485056 data... | reverse complement strand
CTCCACACCGCTTTCAGTAAGTCTACTGTGTGGTTTGTTTAACGACACAAATAACACTATATTATTATCTATCTCAGTAGTATAGCTGCCCTTTCGCCATACGATACCTATATTCTGTGTGATTGCAGGAGTGATTGGAATCCCTACAACATCAGGCATGTTTTTTAAGAGGGATGAATACATGAAAGTCCCTCCGAGATTAGGTAGGACCGACAACCAGTATGAGAATGGAAAAATTTGAATATGAATTTGTAAAACTCACTGGAGTACGTGTTATCATAGGTAAGGGAGGCATGAAAGAAAACACGGAGAGAGCATGTAAGGAATTTGGTGCAATCCATTGTGTATTCCCGGCAGGAAATGCAGTTGTGGCAGCCACAGAAGTAGAAGAAATCGTAAAGGCTGAGTGGAGAGATCTGGGAATGCCGGAGACACTCTGGAACTGCCGTGTTAAAGAATTTGGACCGCTGATTGTATCTATTGACACTCAGGGAAATAATATGTTTTAATAATCCGGATTATATGTTATGCTTATAATACATGATGTAGACGGCAGATTAAAGGTAAGTCTGACGGATTGGAAAAAAGAAACAGGAGAGAAGCGTATGAAGAAAAACATTGTAAAAATGGCGGTGCTTGTGGGTGTGACATGTATGTTGGGATGGGGTAATATGCAGTCTGTGAACGCAGATTCAGCAGGATATTACAGTAAAACAAATGCACCGGAATTTTATGGAACGACAAAGGCAGTAATCAGAACAGGAGATGAGTTTGATACCGGGGACACCAGATATCGTATATTTGCCAGAGATTTTGAGGATGGAGATCTGACAGATGACATAAAAATCCTTAATAATACAGTTGATTCATCTAAGGCGGGTGAATACTGTGTGGAATATCAGGTAACAGACTCGGATGGAAATAAGAGTGAATGTACGATGGCTGTCATTGTTCAGGACAATTGTGAAAACAGATATTATGAAAGAACATTATACAGTCTGCCGTCTGTGGCAAATATGACACTGGCAGGTACTTACAGAGGAAATGGACATGACAGGCAGATGCTTGGATTTTATATGGAGCAGGGAGCTGCAATCAGTGTGAAGGTTATATCGGGGGCAGACAGGCTTAATCTGAATTACTGGAATAATGATTCACAGACAGAATTGTCCCGGACCATAACAGGTGAGGACACTGCAATAACCTCTGACGTGGCAGGAGGAGTTCCGTTTATTCAGACCGTGTATGATGCAAAAGAGCCGGTAGTGGTTGGCATTACGGTAGATGCAGATGACTCAGAAGGAAAAGTAACTGAACTGCCATACTATCATTATCAGGATAATGAAAAAGAATTTTTTGATGAGTGGGAAGCAGACACAGACAGTTATGCCGTGATTGAGAGCGAGGATATAACTGTGCTGGTTCCGTATGCAGACAGAAATTGTCTTGTAAATTACTATAAAAAATGTCATAAAAGTCTTGATGATTTCTTACAGTTCTGGCATAAGACGATAAATCAGTACGATGAATTTCTGGGTTTGTCATATGACGCAGAGGATGCCATTGACCAGAATGTAAAGACAAAATATTTTGTCAAGGCAAATGCACATGGAGCAGGTTCAGCATATTACAGCGTGAGTCATGTTGGAGTAAATAATAAGAGTGTGGCATCATTTTTCGAGATGAACTGGGGTGGCCTTCATGAGGTTGGACATGGATATCAGGGAAGTCTTGCACATTCGGGAATGGAACTTGGAGAAGTGTCTAATAATATTATGGGGCATTATGTTCAGATTGACAGAAACATATATACATATGAAGATGACTGGCTCGGTTCGCTGAGTGGAATTGAGCAGAAAATAAATGATAAACGTATAAACGGAACCATATTTTCTGAATTGGCTGTAAATGAGCAACTGTATTTTCTTGTAAATTTTCTGGATACATATAATGCTAAGGATACATATGCACGAATAAATCAGATATGGAGAAGGGCATTAAGGGATAAGCGGAATATAACGGCACAGGATGCGTATGTACTGGCTGTACATGAGTTGTACAATGCAAATACCGCTCCGTATTTTGAAAGTTTTGGACTGTCAATATCCGATTCGGTAAAAAAAGAGGTAGCGGGCTCAACAGTTTTATATCCGTTAGCTGATATGGTAAATGATACAGAAAAGGCAGAGACGATAAGGCAGGAATTATCAAAAGAGGGGATGTACAGTCTGGTTTCGGGCAGTGAATTAAGTAAATATAATATGACAGGCAGTTTAAAAATATCTCTGGCAATAGACGATGCGAATGAGCTTACAGGTAAGAAGATAACTGTTCGGAACGGAGAAAGCTATGAAAAAGAGGTAACGATTACGGGAAGTGATATATTGTTGGATGATATTCCGGCAGGTGCATATGAAATTAAACTTCCGGTACCTAAAAATAATATATATGAGTATGAAGCGATTGTATATGCGATTGTGAAAAATGGCGAAACAGATGAAGAAACGATTAAATATGAGAACAGCACTGCTATAGTACCGATTGTTGATACTTTAATACGTTTCAATGGTTTGGGAGACGGAAACTTTGCAACCATAACATTTAAGGACGGAAATACAATGAGGATTGCCAGTAAGGCAACAAGTCCCCATGTTTATTTTACAGATGAGTATGCATATATAAAAGTATATAATGCACAAAATGAACTTATATATTCAAAGTCATATGTGGGAAATGAAAATAGCGGGGCAGCAGATGAGGAAGTAACCATTGAAGTGGGATACAAAATAGAAATAATGCACAGAGAAGCGTCAGGAAGACTTGTCCCATATTCAAATATGTTAGAAGATAAAGATTCATCTCTGGTTCCGACAGAAACGACTACAACATATATGGTGGGAGAATACGGCTTGTATAAGGAAGCGGATGAAGATGAATCCTACATTAATTATAAAGAAAAACTTGACACATATATAAGCAGGGTATGTGATGGAATGACTGAGGAAGAGTTAAAGGATGAAAATGTCGGAACAGATTTAAAGAGAAATATTCTATTAATGATATTAAAGCTTAAAGATACAGATAAGAATGAATATTATGAAGAATATAAGGATATTTGTAATGGCAGCAGTCAGGATATATCTGAAGATGAAGTGACCCGGCCGGCAAGGGTGGTTTCATTAAAACAGAAAAATTCATATTTTACATCATCCATAGTGTTAAAGTGGAAGAAAGTACAGGGGGCAAAGGGATATGAAATATACAGGGCAACTTCAAAAAACGGAAAATATAAGAAAATCAAAACAACGACATCAGTAGTCTATAAAAATTAAAATCAGGTAAGAAGTATTACTATAAAGTGCGGGCATACAAGGTTGTTAATAATACAAAATTGTATGGAAAATATTCAAAAACTGCAGTGATGGTGACAAAGCCAAAAACACCGGCTATAAAATTGAAATCAGGAAATAAGAAGGTGACGGTTACATGGAAGAAAGTTACCGGAGCCAGTGGCTATGAGATAAGAATGGCAACGCAAAAGAACGGAAAATTTAAAGTGATTAAGAAAACTTCGTCAAAGGCTGCGTCGTATACAAAGAAAAATCTTGTCAATAATAAAAAATACTATTTCAAAGTAAGGGCATATAAGAAGGTGAACGGCAGAAAAGTTTATTCATCGTGGAGTAAATTGAAATCGAGAAATAAAGTGTCGGTGTACAATTAGGTAAATGAAATGTATAATATTAAATGTATTTAATTTTACTTAAAGTGAAGGAGAAGAAGAATGGGAAAAGAAATGGGTGCAGTTGTATTTATTAAGAATGAGGATATTGAGCAGATTATGAATGCAATTGTAAGTAAATTCGGCCAGGAGTGGAATGGCAGTAATGTACTTTCATTGGTAAGAGATGACGTAAGATGTGGGATTCAGGTATTATGTAAGTTTATGGGGGAGGATATTAAGAAGTCAGTAAATGATATGGAACGCGGAATGTCAGATCGTATGCTTAGTTTTCCGACAGAGGGCGCAGATGATGTAAAAGGCAATCTTATGCATTTCATTACGGGAGCAAATACAGCTGTTCTTATTAATATAGCAGAATGTGAAGGTAAAGATACAGGGGATACATTTATTGAAACTTATGATGATGTCTTGGAAATCTTTAATGATATATTAAAACAGTTTGGCGGTGGAGTCATAGCACATGCAGATGCATCGGGATTTTATGATGAAAATGATGATATGATACTGGGTGATGAGGGAGAATGTGAAGTTGAGGATTATTTTCCATTTGAATATGTAGATTCACCGGAATTTTTGTCAGAGGCTACAGAGAGACAGATGAACCGTCGAAATGAAAATATGAAGTTTTTATTTGACAATAAGATATTCTGTATTGAACTTCCTATAAATAATGATGATGAAGTGATAAAAATCAGGTCAGTAGAGGAAATAGCACGACGTACCGTTGGAGTTTTACTTGTGTCTGTATATTCAGAGTGTCTGCTGAATCCTGAGGAAAATATGAAGTGCAAAGAAGCACTCAAATTTATTAAGAAAATAGCAAAGACAATGAATATCGATGATTTAAGAGAAGTTATGTCACCGGCTGAGTATGCATATGTGAATAATAAAAAATCCAAAGAAGATGAACGAATAGAATATTCATGGAATTATGAACATCTCTATGCACTTGAATGGGCATTGGGCTTAAATGAATGGAATATGCCGGTTGATATATGCAACGTTGGAAAATGTGTAGAAATTATGAGTAAGTTTTCTTCCATAGATGATATAATAAACAATAGTAATATGAGATCTAAGAAGGAAATTTTAGATAAGGCAGATTTAATATACAGAATGGACTGGGCATGTGTGGATGCATGGATTCACGGACTGACAGGACCGGCACAGCTTAATCATGGAGTCACACAGGCAAGACATAAGACATTAAACTGGCTTATTAATATGGATGATGCAGAATGGGATGACGTAAGTACACCGACATAAAGGAGAGGAAAGTAAAGTGAGCATATTTGATAAATTTGAATTTAGAAGTATTAAATCTGATGAGGCAGGACAGGCGGCAAAGATAGAGCAGATTTGTTTCCCTCCAAATGAGGCTTGTTCAGAGGAGCATATAAGAGAAAGAGTAGCTGAGGCACCGGAACTTTTTCTGGTGGCAGTTGATAAACAGACAGGAAGGCTTGCCGGATTTTTAAACGGACTGGCAACAAACGAACAGAAATTTAGGGATGAATTTTTCCTTGATGTCAGTTTATTTGAACCGGATGGAAAAAATGTGATGCTGCTAGGACTTGATGTACTTCCGGATTACCGCAGACAGGGAATGGCGAAGGAACTGGTGTCACAGTATGCATCCCGTGAAAAAAAGAATGGAAGAGATACCCTCACGCTGACTTGTCTTGATGCAAAGGTTGAGATGTATAAAAAGATGGGATTTGTGGATAACGGAATGGCAGATTCAACATGGGGTGGAGAAGAATGGCATGAGATGGCTTACAATATAACCGATTAGGAGACAGGATGGCAGGTTAATGACGATAAATCAGTTGAAATATATAATTGCTATATCAAAGGTAAATTCAATAAATGAAGCGGCAAAGAAACTGTATATATCACAGCCGAGTCTTACAAATGCATTACAGTCATTGGAAAATGAAGTCGGATTTGATATTTTTATACGTTCTAAGAGCGGCATTTCCTTAACTGTAAAGGGAGCAGAGTTTTTAGGATATGCCAAATCTGTGGTTGAACAGTATGAAATATTAGATGCGAAATATATATCCAAAAGTAATACAAAGAGAGCGTTTCATGTGTCTATGCAGCATTTATGCTTATATGAGCAAACAGAATCCGTTGGCAGAGCAAACAGAAGTTACAATGGAAGATTTAGAACCATATCCGTGTCTTTCATTCGCACAGGGGGATTACAATTCCTTTTATTTTGCAGAAGAAGTCCTAAGCACATATGAGTATAAGAGACTTGTCAGGGCAAATGACAGAGCGACAATGCTGAACCTTATGGTTGGTATAAACGGATATACATTATGCTCAGGGATAATCTGCGAGGATCTTAACGGTTCGGAGTATTGTGCGATAAAACTCAAAACAGATGAGAAGATGACTATAGGATATATTGCAAGGAATTCATCGGTCATAAGCGAAATGGGACAGAAATATATAGAAGAGTTAAGTAAATATAAGGGAAAAACCTTGGAATAAAATAATAAGAAAACATACTGAACATTATCATGCAGACATGTGTTTGTGGTGATAATGTTCTTTTTTGTACAAATCAGTATGAGCATAATATTTGTTGTTAATCAGGTTATAGCTTTTAACTATAACGTATCATAGAAAACATGGATTATGAAAAAAAGAATAAATGGTGTATTATAACATCATAAATCCTATAGAAAAAGTAGACATTGAGAAACGGAGGACAAAAATGAAGAATAATATTTTATTTAAACAGTATAGAACAGATGATTATATTGAGATAGCGGAGGAGACAGCACGATGGATAAAAACTACTGAAAAGAAAACTCCATACGGAAAAAGATGGATTCAGAGTCCTGATTCGGATGAAGATTTTTCAGAGTATCCAATGCTCACAGAGAAAGCATTGTATGGTGGTTCGGCAGGTATCGGATTGTTTTATCTGAGACTTTATCAGGTAACAGGCAAGGATGAATATCTTGATGAAGCAAAAGAGGCAGCGGCAGATATTATTGCTACGGATGAAGGAACAAAATTTTATGAAAGAGCATTTAACAGTAAGGGCGTAGAAGATAAACTGGTGCATGTTAAGAATATGCCGGGATGGATAGCCGGATATTATAACGGACCAACCGGAAGTGCATATCTGGTTTTGAAACTTTATGAGATTACATCAGATGAAAAATATAAAGATTATGTGATTAAGGTAGCAGATGATCTGCTTGCGGTTGCAAAGAAAAGTCCGGAGGGAATATATTGGAGCCAGCAGAATGATTTGTGCGGAGATGCCGGATTTGTAACGTATCTGGTTTGAACTTGATAAGATGGGTATAAAAGACATGATGGTTATTGACAAAAACCATATAAACGTGCTGGAAGGAATAGACCGCACACCTGATATGTTAAGACAGCTTATAAATGCGAATATAGATGTTTATGAGCTTGTGAGAAAAAATGAGTCATTGGAAGACTATTATATTAATATTACAGGAGGCGGAAAAAATGTTTAGTTTATTCAGAATGGAAAATTACAGATTTGTAAGAACGAGGACGGTACATGTAATCACAGCAATACTTATAGCCGTAACAATATTAGGCGTTGTGATAAGTGCAATGACAATGAAAGATTCGGCAGATGCGGAAAGTTATAATGTGAGTGAATCCGTAGATCTTAATGGGGGAAAAGCATTTGTGACCGTAGAGGGTGGAAACAGCACAGAATTAAACATATGTCAGATGTTTACGGAGGACATTGCACCGGTTTTGAATATGGTGTTCTGGGGAATTATTATTGCGATATATATTTATGGCGAGTATAAGAACGGATTTGTAAAATCTATCGGGGGCCAGATTCCTAAAAAGGGTATGTTATGTGCATCAAAAATGTACATAATGGCAGCATATACATTATGTATGTATGCTGTCGAGTTTGTAATCGTTGCAATCACGTCATTAATATACGCTTCAAAATATAAGGTAGTATTTGGATTTCAACCGAAATATTTAATAATCTGGCTGGCAATATTTGCATTGTATATGGGAATATCAGGCTTGTTTATTCTCATATGTACATCAGGCAGGAATTCTGCAATAGGTATTGGTGTGGCTATGATAGTAGGTTTTGGAATGACAAGTCTTGTGTACAATCTGATTAACTGGCTGCTTGTGAAAATCGGTATTACATCATTTAATATATCAATGTATATGCCTGATACAATTATGCAGAGAATGTCATTACAGACACCGACAGACTGCATCGTACGTGCATTTGTTGTTGGAGGGGTATTCACAATTGCAACAATATGTGTTAGTATGATATTACAGAATAAAAGAGATATATAAACAGAAAAATGTAACTGTGGAATGATACATCATATGATTAGTGTGTCAAAAGAGGTGCTACGCACCAGCCGAACACAATATGTGGCATTGCAAGCTAGCTTGCAAATACACATATCTGTGTCGGCTAGTCCCCATATTGCATATCAAAGATACGGAGGGCGCATGAAAACAGCAGTAATTATTATTTTATTGATAATAACAGGTGCATGTTTATTGCGCCTTTATTTATATAGGAAAGAAATTAAATCTGCAGATATCCGCAGACAACAGTTCAAAAAAGATAAAAAACGATTTTACCAGTCTGTCACATGATATCAGAACACCACTTACAGCTATATCGGGATATTTTCAACTGCTGTGTGACAGCGAAAACGAAGAAGAAAGACAGCATTATACGGCAATTATTAATGAAAGAATCAAAAGCCTTGAGTCAATATTAGAGTCTATATTTACATATTCAAAGCTTCAGAATGAAAATTATACAATGGAGATGGAAAAATTTGATATTAATGAGCTGGTGACAAAGGTTGTGCTGTCATTTTATGATGATATTCAGGCAAAAAACATCAATCCTGATATAAAATTTATAGAGGAACCTGTGTGGGTGTATGGAAACTATGAGGCTTACAGCCGTATTATACATAACATACTCATAAATGCCATGCGGCATGGCAAAAACAGTTTAGAGCTGGTGCTTGAGCAGAAAAACGGCCGGATTCATTTCTGGTGTAAAAATGATGTGGAAAATCCGGATGAAATAGATATAGATAAGGTATTTGAACAGTTTTACAAGTCGGATGTAAATAGAAATCACACCTCATCAGGACTTGGGCTGTCAATATCAAAGATGTTATGTGAGAGGATGGGTGCCGGACTAACGGCACAAATAGAGGATAAATGTTATTTTGTGATTCATATGGATGCGAAAATTTGTGATGAAGCAAAGGAGAATGACGGATGAAAACAGGATTAATATTAGAGGGCGGTGCAATGCGTGGAATGTTTACCGCAGGAGTGATGGATGTAATGATGGAAAATGATATTGTATTTGACGGTGCAATAGGAGTGTCTGCCGGTGCGGCATTCGGATGCAACTATAAGTCGAAGCAGATTGGAAGAGCAGCCAGATATAATATGAAATACTGTGATGACAAACGTTACTGTGGTATAGGAAGTCTTATAAAAACAGGAAACATATTCAGTACGGACTTTGCTTACGGAGAAGTTCCGATGAAAAAGGACATTTTTGATTTCTATACATATAAAAACAATCCGATGGAATTTTATGTAGTATGTACAGACATTGAAAGCGGTGAGGCAGTATATCACAGATATGATGATTTCAGCGATCACGGATTTGACTGGATCCGTGCCTCCGCATCCATGCCGCTGGTGTCGGAGATAGTCGAAATTGATGGCGTGAAAATGTTAGACGGTGGAGTGGCAGACTCCATTCCGCTTAAATATTTTGAAAGCATCGGTTATGACAGAAATGTTGTGATTCTTACAAGACCGGGGGACTACAGGAAGAAGAAAAACAACATTATTCCTCTGATAAAATTAAAATATAAGAAATATCCAAAGTTCGTAAAGGCAATGGAAGAAAGGCACATTAAATATAACGAGACATTAGAATATATTGCCGCAGAGGAGCAGAAAGGAAACGTGCTTGTAATACGGCCTGATGAGGCACTTCCAGTAGGCAGGATAGAGAGAAACCGTGACAATCTGAAAGCTGCATACGAGATAGGAAGAAATACAGCGATAAAGAAATTAGATAAAGTAAGGAAATTTTTAAAATAAAATATCAGGAAAAATAGCAACCGCAAATTTCCACAAAAGACAACCTTAAGTTGGTGGAAATCGGTCACTCCTATGATATAATATAAAATGTATAGGATTCAGGTGTCAAAAGTGAAATTAAGCGGAAAAAGTACGATTGAAGTCGGAAAAACTACAACACTTAAAGCAACAGTTACACCAAGCAGCGCGTCAAACAAAAAGGTAGTATATTCAAGCAGTGATACTACTATAGCTACAGTAAGCTCAAAGGGTGTCGTAAAGGGCATCAAAGAAGGAAGCGTTACTATCACGGCTACGGCAGTAGACGAATCAGGTAAGAAAGCAACAAAGGTTATTACAGTTAAAAAACCTGTAGTACAGGCTACTGATATAAAACTCGATGCAGATACACAGGATGTATTTATCGGTAAAACAATTAAACTTACTGCTACAATAGAACAGGCTAATACTACTGACACAAGCATAACATGGTCATCATCAGATGAGGCTGTTGCAACGGTAGACATGGGAAATGTAGTACTAAAAACAGATGATAAGACCGACATTACAATACCTGGCAGTATTTCAAATACGAATGTGGGGCTTGTTATTGATGCACCAAATGCCAATATAATAAATAACGCAAAATTCAGGTCAGTATCAATAGAGAATAACAGTGACGGTACATATACAGAAAAAACTACAGGAAACATTATAATCGTTTCTGCAGAAAATGCATTTGTTATTATAGATGAAAATGCAAGCGCAACGGTAAATGTTACCGATACTGCAAAGGACGTATCAATAAAAGAAAACGGAACATTATCTTCATTGAATGTATCAGGTTCTGCAACTGTAAACATTTCAGGTACAAGCGAGGGAACAACAAACATTGATACTACAGTGACAGGTGAGGGCAGTAAGATTATTACAACAAAACCTCTTAACGTTAAACCGGATTCAAAGATCACCCTCATACTCAGAGCCGGTGCAGAGGATACGGTCATAACAGTCGAGACTGAAGATAAGATACCTGAAATGCAGGGAACTGAATCTGTAAAGGTACATGTAAATTCTACAGGTGAAGATGTAATGAAAGAGACAGACAAGCTTGACGAACAGTACCTTGAAAAGATGACATTTACAGGTAAGATAGAAAATTCAGCAACTAAAGATGCTGTATCAGGAAAAGCTTATCTTGCTGCTTACACAGATGGTATGAATATAGAGGAGGCAGACCTTTCAGAAAATGTTTTAACATTTGATGTGATGGATGGAACTTACAGTGTTGAGAATGTTATGGAGGGAAGTTATGTACTTATGATTAAAGCCGATGGATATAAAGATTTTATCCAGATGATTGTTATAAGTACAAGATATGGAGAAGTGTTTAAGAATGAAGATGCACAGATTGTGCCTGTAACATCTGATGACAGTATATCATGTATTAATGGAAATATTCTTAACAGTGCAAACAAGGAGCCTGTTGAGGGAATAACTGTACAGCTTGTAAAGCATAAAAATAATAAAATATCAAGTGCAATTGCTGAGACAACTACAGATTATGAAGGATATTATAGCTTTGATAATATAGCATCAGGAAATTATACAATAAGGGTTGTCGATAATAGGATAACTGCTGCAAAGAAATTTATATCAACATTATTTAATGTATGCGTAAATAATGGAGATACAGTAAATAAGGGTACAGCCATAACAGAAGAAATTGATCCTGATGAGGTGAGATTTGTACTCACATGGGGATCAGAGGGTGAAGGCGTTGCACCTGATCTTGACGCATGGCTTTTCGGACCTACAGGAAAAGAAAATGAAGTATTCAAGGTGTTTTTTAATTCTAAGTATTACAGATATAATGGAATAACAAAAACTATGCTTGATGTTGACCATACATTATATAATGGTCCGGAGACTACAACCATAATTGAAAAAGAAGATGGAATATATGATTATTATGTTCACAGGTTTTCATATGATGGACAGATTGGAACATCCCAGGTCAGAGTAGATGTATATATGAGTTCAAATCTTGTTGACAGTTTTGTACCTCCTACAGATTGTGAAGAAGAGTACTGGTATGTTTGCAGATACGATTCAGTCAGGAACGAGATTATTCCTGTAAATAAGCCGGCAAAGGAGACCATATATAATGATGATTCAGAATAACGCTCAAAGACGGTCAGGTTATTACGGATTACAAGATTTATTATCCCGGAGATGATGAAAATTTTTACAGTAATTAAGATGAGTATGACGCAATTATATGGTTTGATGAAAATGCTGTATATACTAAAGTCAAATTTAAATGTGAATTAGATTATGTATATGTCAGGGCTATAGGTAAATCTCCTGTGAGAGGATTTAACACCAGCGTTACACGATATGATGAAGATTATAATGAAGTTTGCAGTTATAAGAACGGATATATGGATGTGGAAGACACCTATGCGACATTGGATGAAGCATTTGCTGCAAATAATTACACTATAGAAATAGGTGATGATGACGATTATGAATGTGATTATGAATATGCAGGTAAAACTTCAGAAGTATATAATGAAGCCGTATTGGCAACAGAAGTGAATGATGCAGACGGATTCCTTCACATATCGATTGAAAAATATGGGGTTGATCTTTATGTGGCATTGTATCATAAGCAGATTGAGCCTGATATAATATAATAGAAGCAGATCAAAATAAGTTTAATGATGAAAGAGCTTAAGCCGGAGATTTAAGGCTTAAGTTCTTTTGTATCTTACAATAGACAGTATTTAAGAATTGTGTTAAAATTTGTAATAGTTACATAAGAAAACTTATAAAAAGAGGGTGTACAAATGGAGAGAATTTTTAAATACGAATTAATAATAAGTGAGGCATTAAAATCAGCTATAAATTATGATACGCCGGATGAACAGATAATGGAGTTTATCAGATTTTTCGGTAAGCATATCAATTCAGACAGAATATATATATTTGAAGATAATATAAATAATCATACCACATATAACACATATGAGTGGTGCAATGACGGAATAGTTCCACAGATTGACAGACTTCAGAATGTTGATATGGATATAATCGGCTGGTGGTATGAGACATTTGATAAAGGCGAGAGTATGATTGTTTCAAGTGTGGATGAATTGTATGACACACACAGACTCACTTATGATATATTGAGTGAACAGAATGTGAAGAATCTGGTAGTATGCCCGATACGTCATAAGGGAAATATAAGAGGATTTTTTGGTGTTGATAATCCGCCTGGAGACGACTATGGGGAAATATCTGTTTTTCTTGATATGATAGGAACTATACTTATATCATTGTTAAATATAAGAAATTCATTTCAAAAGTCAAGCGATGAAGCAAGAATAGACAGTTATGCTACACTGGCGGAAATATATTTGTCAATGCACCTGATTGATATGAAAACAGGTACATATCAGACTATAAGGAGTACGGAACTTATAGACGGAAGCAGGGATAGTACGGATGTTTGCAATTTTCCGAGACAGATTAAAAATGTTATGAAGAGACTGTGTACAGAGAGATATCTCGATAGTGTTCTTAAATTTGTTGATTTGTCTACATTAGAAGAGAGAATGGAAAATAAAAGTACCATTGCTCACGAATATCTTGGAAATGTTTCGGGATGGTGCAGGGAGAGATTTATAAAGGCAGACTATGACGAAGATGGAAATCTGTGGCATGTACTCTATTGTGTGGAAGTTATAGATGAAGAAAAACGTCGTGAAAACAGACTGTTGTATCTGTCTGAAACTGATTCGATGACCGGAATCAGCAATAGGGGATGTGGTGAAAGAAAGATTACGGATTTGTTAAAGAAGCACATTGCAGGAATTTTCTGTATACTTGATTGCGATAAATTTAAGAGTATAAATGATACACATGGACATGCAGTCGGAGACGAGGTCATAGTTGCAGTGGCAGAGACATTGCAGAAGGTGTGCAGAGAAAATGATGTGGTATTAAGACTGGGTGGAGATGAATTTGCCATGTATATACCGGGACTTCTTGAATACAATAAGGCAAAAGAGTTTATAAAACATTTGTTTGATGAATTAGCAAAAATAAGAGTGTCTGAACTTGGAGAAAACAAGATTTATGTCAGCCTCGGAGCGTCATTTTGCTATAAGGACGAGGAGATATCCTTTGACCAGTTATATCGTGAGGCGGACAAGGCAATGTATCAGAGCAAGAAAAAGTCAGGCTACAGTGCAATGATATATCAGGATAACGGATTTTTGAACAGTCCGATAGTGGGAGCTGAATAAGTAAACATAAAGAAAGAAATAGCAATAATAAACAGTATGACAGCCGAAATCAGTGAGAGCTTCTTAGAGTCTTTACGGTATAATTTATTTTCGACAGTCAGGGCATAGAGTACGCCGGCAAAATACAGGGCTATATTTATAGAGTCATAGGATTTGCCGATAACGCCCAAAATAGTATAAAATGAAATAACGATAAATGCCATGCCGGATACTATACCGATAGTTCTTGAGAAAAGAAAATTTTCGGGTAGTTTATCCGGCATTAATAATATCTCAAATATCGTAAGAAGGAGCATAGGGAAAAATATAAGTTTTAAATGCTCCCATGTCGATTCATTAACAGCGGAAAAAAGACCGACAAAAGAGTTGTCTCCTGACCATTCGTATGTGAAGTGCAGCAGGACACCGAGTATCGATATGAATATAAAGCGGAGAAGATTTGTTTTAAATGACATATAAGCACCTTTCTTTTATTAAGCTGGTTATATTATATGCGTGAATGAGAATTTATATAACATTTTTACGTTTATGCTTGACATATCTGAATATATACTGTATATATTAATATATACAGTATATATTCAGATGCATGCATAACATAGTGGACTGTGTTTATTGTTGTGTAAAATCTGCAACTGTATAAGGAAGACATTTTGAGGCGGCCGGCACTTAGCATCTGTATTTTAGATGCTTATGTGCCGCTGCCAGCCGAGAATAGCGGAAGCGGGTCGGCGTTACAGTTGCAGATTTTACACGGATTAAAGACAACAATTGGAAGAGAGGAATTATATGATAAAGATATCAAACGTTTCAAAGAATTTGGGAAAATTTAAATTAAAAGATATATCTCTGGAATTGCCACCGGGATATATATACGGGCTGGTGGGAGAAAACGGTGCTGGAAAGACAACGCTTTTACACCTGCTTATGGGATTGTACACGGCAGATGAGGGTGATATTGAGATTGACGGAATGACATATGAAGATAATGAAAAAGAGATTCATAATATGACAGGAGTTGTTCTTGCGGAGGATATTTTTGACAATGCCATGAATGCTGAATCCAATGGAAGACTTTATGGAAAGTACTATTCCGGATTTGATGAGGAGATGTATTTTAAGTATCTTGAGAATTTTGAAGTGAATAAGAAGGTAAGATTAAAAAAGTTGTCAAGAGGTCAGAAGTTAAAATGTCAGTTTGCATTTGCCCTTGCATGCAATCCCAAACTCCTTATTCTTGATGAACCTACTGCAAATTTTGATCCGGAGTTTAAGGACAATTTCTGGAGTATTATACAGCAGTTTGTGTCAGATGGAGAGAAGAGTGTAGTTATAGCGACGCATCTTACGGACGACTTGGACAGGATGGCAGATTATCTTGTGTATATGGAAAACGGAAAGATACATTACAGTGGGAATATGGAGAATTTCAGGGAAAGCTACAGGATTCTCTCGGGTGAGTCATATAAGATAAAACTTACAGATAAGAGCAGACTGATTCATATTGAAGAGAAGAAATATGGGGCAAAGGCACTGGTAAGACACAGAAAAGGCAGAACTTACGATGAATCGCTTGAAGTGACATATCCGAGTGTAGAAGAATTTATGTATTATTACAGTAAAAGGGAGAGAAAAAATGAGCATGAAAGATATAGTTAAAGAGTATTTTAAAAACTGGACTGTGGGAAGATTTTCCAAGATGAGATTAAATGAATCTTCGACATTTTTGCTTGTATATATGTGGGTTATGTATCTGGCTAATGTACTGGATGTATTGGACACACAAAATAATAGGAGAGAAGCACTTATGGGACTTGTGATGCTTATATCCGGTACGATAGTATATTTTTCAATGATACAGCATCCGTTACAACATGAGAAAATATTTTATCTGTGTCCGATGAATCACGAAGAGAGAAAAAAATATATATGGAATACATATTTCTTCAGATGTGCAGCACATATTATTCTGTTTACCGTCGGTACTGTCATAATGATGCCGTTTAGCAGCTTTAAACCTTTGATGTATCCTGTGATACTGTTAAATAACGTGGTAATCAGTATGATAGTTCCCATAAATAATAAAACGGAAAAGGGATATTGTTATATTCTGTTCCTTGTGCTGACAACAGTTTTAAGTAATATGGCGGCGATTGAGGTGCTGGCAGACAGTAAAAACAGCGATATGTGGATGCAGATAATACTTATATGTGTGTTTATATTTATTACACTGCCGCTGATGATAGGATTCAGTAAACATATCAAAAGGAAGTTAAATGAGGCAGTGGATTATGAGACGAACGGGGTGAGACAATGAAGATAAATATTTTACCGCAGGGCACACTTGCCATATATGAGCAGATAGTTAATCAGATGAAAAATGCAATTGTGACCGGACAGTTAAAGACCGGAGAGGCACTTCCGTCTATCAGGGCGCTTGCAGCGGATTTGTCAGTAAGCGTTATTACGACAAAGAGGGCATATGAGGAGCTTGAAAAGGAAGGGTTAATCAGGTCAGTTGCAGGAAAAGGATTTTATGTCTGTGAGTACAATACAGATTATCTTAAGGAAAAACAGTTAATGATGCTTGAGAAAAGACTATGTGAAATAATAGATGAGGCGAAACAGGCAGAAGTAGATTGTGACGAGCTGGTAGAGATGCTGAGAGCGTTGTATTAAAAAAGGAGGATAGTATGACAGAAATAAAAGATTCGGTGTTGGCATTTGAGGGTGTCAATGGAAAGAATAGGAAATTTAAGCTGAAGAATATAAATTTCAGAATGGAGCAGGGGTATATATACTGCATAACCGGAGAAAACGGTGCCGGCAAAACCACACTTATAAGATACATTATGGATGAATATGCAAGATATAAGGGAAATATTTATTTTGAAGGGACGGATATACGGGGAAGGCACAGTGAACTGATGGAGTATATAGGGGTGGTCTCTGAAGATAATATGTTTTTTGAGGACCGCACATGCATACAGAATGTAAATATGTTAAAGATGTTTTATAAAAACTTTGATACGGACAGATTTGAGGCTATTATGAAAAAAATGAATATGCAGGAAGGAATGACATACAAGAAGATGTCGCGAGGGGAGAAAGTAAAGTTTCAGCTTGCATTTGCATTTTCACACGGAAGCAGACTATATCTTATGGATGAGGCTACGGCCGGTATGGATCCTGTATTTCGGATTGATTTCTTTGATACTTTAAGGACGCTTATACGTGATGAAATGTGTACGGTTCTTATGACTACGCACAATACGGATGAGATTAGAAAACAGACCGATTATTATGCGGTAATGGATAATGGAGAACTTGGCGAATTTATGGAGAGTTCGTCAATGGGGAAAGCATGAAAGGGAGGCAGGTATGTTAAAATATGATAAGAGCCAGCAGGCAGTACTTGATGAGTTTTTCAAAGAAGAAACTACATGGTATATACAGCAGGTATTGAATAACTTTCTGACAGCATTGTTTATTTTCATATCGTCAGTAATTATGATAATGCCGCATCAGGTGTGGAATATTGCAGAAGATAAGGCTATGCTTTTTATTATTTATGGCTTATATTTAAGCGCAATATCAGTGTACGGGCAGACATATACAGTATATGGTGAGAGTGGCGAAGTAAAAGAACTGTATAAAGTAATCCGCTGGCTGCCGGTGTCTGCATGTCAGTTCAGACTGTACAGAATAAGAAAGTGTGCGAAGTTGTGTGTAAAATGTACAGTTGCAATTATGGCAATAAGGGCGTTTATTGCCGTGGGATTCATGCACAATTTCTGTATATTTGATTTAATTATACCGGTAATATTTAATCTTGTATTTCCGGTTTTATTAAGCATGGTGGCAGTTTTTCTTAGAGAAAGATAAAGCTTGAGAATGTGTTTAAGTGTATGATAAAATATGATTGAAGTGTCAAAATAAAAAATTCTGTATAGGGAAGGTATAGGATATGGTGGAAAAGTTATTTGAGGAATTATCAAAGTTACCGGAAGTTTGTGTGCTGAATAATGGAATAGATATCGATATTTTATATCGTAATCTTGACGGTTTCTGTGATGGTGTGGCAGCAGTGGTGGAAAAATATCAGGCAGGAAATGGATATACAACATGTATGTGGCATAATCTTAGAAAATGTAAGATAATTTATGACAGGGATGGCAGATTCTAAAGGCAGCAGGCAGAAGGGACATTGTAAGCATAAGCCACAGAACGGCAGCATTTATGGAGTCATATTTTGATATAATCTTTGCGATGAATGAACTGACCCATCCGGGTGAGAAGAGACTTGTTCAGTTGTGCAAAAAGAACTGTAAGATTCTTCTAAATAACTTCGAGGAAAATATCAACAGACTGTTTGTGAATTTGTATACGGATTATGACCATATAAAGGATGATATTGAATTGATAATAAGAGAGTTGGAGAAGTGCATATAAAATGAACATTATTGAGATAACGGATTTTGAAGCAGAAGAACTTGATGTGTATGCAAGACTTACGGAAAATCAATTGTTAAACAGACATGAGCCGCACAAGGGAATATTTATAGCGGAGAGTCCGAAGGTGATAGAGAGGGCTTTGGATGCCGGATGTGAACCCATTTCATTTCTGGTTGAACATAAGCATATCGGAGGAGAAGCAAAGTACATATTGGAAAGGTGCGAAGGCGTTCCTGTATATACGGCTGAGTTTGATGTATTAACACAGCTTACGGGATTTAAGCTGACGAGGGGGATGCTGTGTGCAATGCACAGACCGGCATTAAAGACGGTGGAGGAAGTGTGCAGGGGAGCGGACAGGATAGCCATACTTGAAGATGTGGTCAATCCTACAAATGTAGGGGCAATATTCCGTTCGGCAGCAGCCATTGGAATAGATGCGGTGCTTCTTACTCCGGCATGCAGCAATCCACTGTACCGGAGAGCCGTAAGGGTCAGTATGGGAACTGTATTTCAGATTCCATGGACATTCATGGATAAGTACACAGTGTGGCCGGAGGATGGTATGAAAGTCATAAAATCCATGGGATTTAAAACAGCGGCATTTGCCCTCTCAGATGATTCAGTCAGTATAGATAATCAGGAATTGAAGTCGGAAGATAAACTGGCAATAATTCTTGGGACAGAGGGAGACGGACTTTTACATGAGACTATAGCAGAGTGCGATTATACAGTTAAGATACCGATGAACCACGGAGTTGATTCGTTAAATGTGGCGGCGGCAAGTGCAGTGGCATTCTGGGAACTAAGGAAGAAATAAAATTTAGTATTTTAATATATTGAAAACGTGGTATAATGAAACGAATGAAGAAAAAGGAGATTTGATTATGGATATGAATATTGTATGTTTGGATTTGGAAGGCGTACTTGTGCCGGAGATTTGGATTGCATTTGCTGAGGCAAGTGGAATACCGGAACTTAAGAGAACAACAAGAGATGAGCCGGATTATGACAAGCTTATGAATTGGAGACTCGGAGTACTTAAGGAGCATGGACTCGGACTCAAGGAGATTCAGGAGACTATAGCAAAGATTGATCCTATACCTGGTGCAAAAGAATTTTTAGATGAGCTCAGATCTATAACACAGGTAATCATTATCAGTGATACATTTACACAGTTTGCAGGACCGCTGATGAAGAAGCTCGGCTGGCCTACAATCTTCTGTAATTCATTGGAAGTTGCAGATGATGGAGAGATAACAGGATTTAAGATGAGAATCGAAAACTCTAAATATACAACCGTAAAGGCACTGCAGTCAATCGGATATCAGACTATAGCAAGTGGTGACAGCCACAATGACCTTGGAATGATAAAGGCAAGTAAGGCAGGATTCTTATTTAAGAGTACAGAGCAGATTAAGAAAGACAACCCTGAACTTCCTGCATATGAGACTTATGATGAATTAATGGCAGCAATCAAAAAAGCACTTTAAATCAGACTTACATAAAAAATTGCTCACTTCAGAATTTTGAAGTGAGCAATTTTTTCTTTTATTTTCGTTTCCATGTACGGGGGCTTAAAAGTCCCAGAAGTGGAAGTATTTCAAGACGTCCCGCAAGCATGTCAAATATTAAAACAAGTTTTGAAAATACGCTGTATCCGCTGAAATTGCATGTAGGACCTACGGCTTCAAGCCCCGGACCTGTGTTATTAAAGCAGGATATAACTGCTGACATATTGGAAGTTATGGAAAATCCGTCAATGGATATCAGCAGAAAACTTGTTACTATTATAAATGTGTATCCTATAAGATAAAGGTTTGTACTTTCAAGTATTTTTTCATTTACTTTTTCACCGTTCATACGGACTATCTGAACTTTGTTCGGATAGAGAGTCTGACGTATGTGGCGTTTAAGATTTTTAATGAGTAATAACAATCTCTGGAACTTTAAGCCTCCGGCTGTACTTCCGGCACTGGCACCGATAAACATCAGACAGAGCAGAAGCGTTTTGGAAAATACGGGCCACTTGTCAAAATCTGTGGTTGCAAATCCGGTGGTAGTCATAATTGTTGATACCTGAAATGCAGCATGTCTTAAAGTTTCAGATATGCCTGAATACATATTATAGATGTTAAAAGCGATAAGTGCTGTTGCACCTATAAATATTCCGAGATAGGCACGAAGCTCCTCGTCTTTCAGGACACTTATAAAACGTTTAGTCAGTATCAGGTAGTAGCAGCTGAAATTTATACCAAAGAGAAGCATAAATACAGTTGTAACATTCTGGATGTATGGGCTATAGCTTGCCATACTGTCATTTTTGATACCGAATCCGCCGGTTCCGGCAGTTCCAAATGCCGTACATACAGAATCAAACGGTGGCATTCCGCCGGCTATGAGAAATATAAAATCAAGCACTGTCAGTGCCATATATATTCCATACAGTGCAAGGGCTGTCTTCTTCATACTTGGAACGAGTTTGCCGACGTTTGGCCCCGGACTTTCTGCACGGAGAAGATGCATTGTGGAGCCGGTGTTGTGGTCACTCTTTGGAACAAATACCATGAGGAGAACTAAAACTCCCATGCCGCCCATCCAATGACTGAAGCTTCGCCAGAATAAAAGCCCCCGTGATAATGATTCCACATCGGGAAGTATGCTGGCTCCGGTTGTCGTAAATCCCGACACTATCTCAAACAGTGCATCAATAAATGATGGAATCTGTCTTGAAAAGAAAAACGGCAGGCATCCGATTAAACTGATAAGAATCCAGCTTAACGATACACAAACAAGTCCCTCACGGGAGTGGAATCCACCTGACTGCTTCCGGCTTATAAATTTAAGTATGACAGAGAGAACAACGGCTATCAGTATTGAATAAAGAAATGACAGCGCAACTTTGGTTTCTCCGTCAAATAAACATATAAATGTTGAAGGCAGCATTGCAATGGCAACCAGAATTAAAATTTCTGATAAAAATTTATTTATTTTTCTATAATTCATAATTCATAATTCACGCACCTTCTACTCAAATATATCATTAAGCTGAAGTAGTACGCGTTCAGTCTTAGTTACAACAATCACAGTATCGCCAATCTGGAAAGATGATTCACCGTTTGGAATCTCGGTTTTGCCGTTATGTGTAATACTTACAATCAGGGTTCCATTTTTCAAATGAAGATTTTTCAGCGGGATACCGCAATTTTTGGTATTTTCATCTGCAACAAATTCTACAGCTTCGGCCAGACCGTTAGCTATAGAGTGGACTGATACGGCAGCACCAGCCTGATTCTTGACAGCACGCACATATCTTACTATGGTGCTGCAGCATAAGTCTTTCGGACATATGACACTTCCTACAGGAAGGTGGTCAAGAATTGCCGAATTTTCAGAGTGGCTGATTTTGGTAATAACGTGTGGGATTCCGAGTTCACTTGCATATAATGAAATGATTATATTTATCTCATCAATTCCGGTCATTGATACGAGTGCATCACATTTTGCAAGTCCTTCACTTTCCATGAGGGCGTGACTGCTTGCATCACCGCATATAATGTCTGCATTTGGGAGCAGCTCAGATAATTTCTCACATTTTTCCATGTCCTTTTCGATTATCTGGACATGCATGCCTATCTTTAACAGACTCTGTGCCAGGTAATAGCTTGTACGTCCGCCACCGGCTATCATAACACGACTGACCTTGTGTGTGATGATACCGAGGTTTTTAAGCAGAACTGCAAGTACGTTGGTAGGTGCGGTTACAAACACACGGTCATTTTCCTGAAATACAAAATCACCGCCGGGCATAATAGCCTGTCCGTCACGGAGAACAGCACATACAAGTACTTTGCATTTAATAATTGAATCAAGGTTTACAAGAGAAACATGATTCAGCCTGCTGTCTTTTTCTATACGAAGTTCAACGATTTCGACTCTGTCTTTTGCAAAGGATTCACGTTTTAAAAAGCCCGGAAATTTGAGCAGACGTTCCATCTGGTGTGCCGCTTTTTTCTCAGGGTTTATAGCCAGTGAAAGAGCAAATGTATTTCGCATTCGGAATAACTGTTCAGAATATTCAGGATTACGGATACGGGCAATCGTGTGTATATTCGGATTAAGCGTATGTGCCGTCATACAGCACAACAGATTTATCTCATCCGCACCTGTAGTAGCTATGAGAAGCTGGGCATCTTTAATGCCGGCTTCTAAAAGAACCTTCATGGTTGCACAGTTACCCGGTACAGTCATTACATCATACTGATCTAATGTACTGTCTAAGATAGCCTGATTTGAATCGATTATTGTTAAGTCATATCCTTCGGTGGACAACTGGCGGGCAATAGCTACGCCGACTTTTCCATCTCCGGCAATTATTACTTTCATATTTTCCTCCGTTCTGGAGCGGATTAACCGCATTATTTCTTATACATTAATCAACAAGAGTATAGCATAGTTTATATTAATATGCCATAATATAAGTGTAAGTTTACACTATTTTGCAGAATATGGAGGATTATTTATGAGTCTAATCAAAGGTTTGCACCATGTTTCAATGACATGCTGCAGTGAAAGTGAATACAATGAGGAAATAGCTTTTTACAGGGACATACTGGAAATACCGGTTTTAAGAAGCTGGGATGGCGGAGTTATGTTGAATGCCGGAAATGCTGTTATCGAGATTTTTCCAAATGGTGATGAACATCTTGAAAAAGGAACAATAAGACATTTTTCACTGGCAACGGATGATGTGGATGAATGTATAAGAAGGGTGAGACAGGCAGGCTATCCTGTGTTTGTGGAGCCGAAAGATATAGTTATACAGACTACACCGGGATTTCCGGCAAGAATTGCGTTCTGTAAAGGTCCTCTGGGTGAGGAGATAGAGTTCTTTCAGGAAAAAATATCTTGAAAAAAAGCTCAATAAAGGATATATTTATATAATGAGCAATTTTAACATGAAGTTTATGATGTACTAATCAGAATGACATAAGAGAAAGGATGAGATGATGTGGAGTGCAATTAACGATTTTCTTGTAAGTGTGGATAATTTTGTGTGGGGAATACCTCTTATGGTATTGATTTTGTGCGGTGGAATTATGCTGACATTGAGACTTGGTCTTTTGCAGCTTAGAAAACTTCCGCTGGCACTTAAATGGATGGTAAAAAATGAAGAGGATGCTATAGGTGAAATATCAAGCTTTTCGGCATTATGTACGGCACTCAGTGCTACGATAGGAACGGGTAATATCGTAGGTGTTGCCACAGCAGTTGGAGCCGGAGGTCCGGGAGCATTATTCTGGATGGTTATCACAGCATTCTTTGGTATGGCTACAAAATATTCAGAAGGTCTGCTTGCAGTAAAATATCGTGTAGTTGCAGAAGATGGTCACAGTCTCGGAGGCCCGTTCTATTATATAGAACAGGGAATGGGCGCAAGCTGGAAATGGCTTGCAAAGCTTTTTGCTTTCTTTGGCGTGTGTGTAGGACTGTTTGGTATAGGTACATTCAGTCAGGTGAATGGTATATCAAGTGCGGTAAACGGCTTTTTTGATGCACAGAATAAGCATTGCGTAAATATTCCGTTTTTAGGAAAATATTCGTGGTCAGTCGTAATAGCATCACTTGTACTGGCATTTTGTGTAGCAGCCGTACTCGTTGGCGGAGTTAAACGTATAGCAAGTGTAAGTCAGGTCGTTGTACCGTTTATGGCTATTATATATTTTGTATTTGTCGGAGTTCTTATAATATGCAATATAGAAAAAGTACCTTATGCAATAGTTACGATAGTGAAGGCGGCATTTACACCTAAGGCAGTGACCGGTGGTGCCGTGGGAAGTATGATAGTGGCTATGCAGAAAGGTGTTGCCCGTGGAATATTCTCAAATGAGGCGGGACTCGGAAGCGCACCTATCGCAGCGGCAGCAGCCCAGACAAACGAACCGGTACGTCAGGGACTTGTAAGTATGACAGGTACATTCATAGATACAATCATCATATGTACACTCACAGGTTTGTCTATAGTACTTACAGGTGCATGGCAGGTCGAAGGACTTGAGGGTGTTGAGGTTACGACTTATGCATTCCAGAAGGGGCTTCCGTTTCCTGAGGAAGTTTCATCATTTATACTTATGATGTGTCTGGTATTCTTTGCATTTACGACTATTCTCGGATGGGATTACTACAGTGAGAGATGCCTTGAGTACTTAAGCGGTGGAAATATGAAACATGTTATGATGTACAGATGGGTATACATATTTGCAGTATTTATCGGACCATATATGACAGTAAGTGCGGTATGGACTATTGCAGATATATTTAACGGACTGATGGCACTTCCAAATATGATTGCGTTGTTTGCCCTCAGTGGAGTTGTCGTTAAAGAGACTAAGAAGTTCTTTGATAAGAAGAAAGATTTGGAGTAATAATGAAAAAAGTAATAGGAAGAGTTATTGGTGTTATCCCTGCAGTTTTGCTGCAGGGATTGTGGTATCTGCTTATTTTATCGTGGCTTGGCAGATTTGCAACGGCATTGAACATAGGGCTTAATGTTCTGGCAGTAATATTTGTTTTATATCTTATATCAAAGCGGGAAGAGCCTGCCTATAAGATTCTGTGGATAGTGGTTATTGTATCGATGCCGGTGCTTGGAGCTACGCTATTTTTATTTCTGGGAGATAAACATACAGGAAAGAAGTTAAAACAGAAGATTGTGATGTCTGAAAAGGAACTGGGAAATGTATTTGAATCCGGTGATGGAATAATAGACATTATAGATAAAGAAGACAAACGTATGGCGCAGACACTCAGTCATGTTTCTGATGTTACAGGATTTCCGATTGTAAATGTGGATACGGTGAAATATTATCCGCTGGGGGAAAAGTGTTTTGAAGATATGTGCGAGGCACTTAAGAGTGCGAAAAGTTATATTTATGTTGAATATTTTATTATAGAGGCAGGGACATTTTGGAATACTCTTGTTGATATTATGGCAGAAAAGGCAGCAGAAGGTGTGGATGTAAGGGTAATATATGATGATCTTGGCAGCATAGCTACATTTTCCGGTGTGGATATGGTAAAGCTTGTTTCAAAGGGAATAAAGTGTGTACCGTTTAATCCGTTTTTCATCATAAAAACCCAGCTTAATAACCGGGACCACAGAAAAATAATGGTGATTGACGGTAAGGTAGCATTCAGTGGGGGAATAAATCTTGCAGATGAATATATAAATGTTACCCATAAGTATGGGCAGTGGAAAGACATTGCCTTTCGGATAACGGGTGAGGGTGTAAAGCACTATACCTATATGTTTGTGGAATTTTGGAATGCATTTTCAAAGGATAAGATAGATGTTGAAGTGATAAGAAATTCAGGTAAGTATTGTATTGCAGGTGATAAAAAGGACAGGGGATATATGCTGCCATATTATGATGCTCCGACAAGGAGTGAGGCAGTGAGCAATGTGCTGTTTATAGAACTTTTGTCTTCCGCTACAAAATATGTCTGGTTTTACACACCGTATCTTATGCTTGGAGAGTCACTTTATGATGCATTTATACGTGCCGCCAGACGTGGTGTTGATGTGAGGATAATAATGCCGGGAATTCCTGACAAGAAGACGATATACAGAATATCAAGAAGCTATTATGGCGATCTTATGGAGGCCGGTGTGAAAATATATGAGTATAAGCCGGGATTTGTTCATGCAAAAGCATGTATAGTGGATGACAGACTGGCAGGTATAGGTACTGTAAATCTGGATTACAGGAGTCTGTTTTTGCATTATGAGTGTTATTCGCTGTTTTATAAGGCGGACATAATAAAAGATCTGAAGGCAGACTTTGAAGAGACACAGGGAAAATGTCATGAATGTGTTATGGAGGAACAGAAAAAGGGAATAGTACATGCATTTATAAATGGCGCATTGAGGGTTATTGCACCATTGCTATAAATTTAATCAAAGGAGAATATGTATTTTATGGAGAGAGAAAAATTTGGTTCAAGAATAGGATTTATTCTTGTATCAGCAGGTTGCGCCGTGGGACTGGGAAATGTGTGGAAGTTCCCATACATGTGCGGTCAGTATGGAGGTGCGGCATTTATACTTATATATCTGGTATTTCTGTTTATACTGGGATATCCGATAATCGTATGCGAGTTCGCAGTAGGAAGAGGAAGTCAGAAAAGCTGTGCCACATCTTTTAAAGTGTTGGAGCCTGAGGGCAGAAGGTGGCATTTGTACGGATATATGGGAATGGCAGGAAATTATCTGTTGATGATGTTCTACACTCTTGTGGCAGGTTGGATGTTGTATTACTTCTACAGATGTATTACCGGAGAATTTACAAATAAAGTTCTGACAACAACGGAAGTAAAGATGAAGTTTGAGGATATGCAGGCTTCACCGGCAGTAATGACAATCAGCATGATAATAACGGTTATTCTGGCATTTGCTGTATGCTCACTGGGCGTTCAGAAAGGCGTAGAAAAGATAACAAAGGTAATGATGATATGCCTTCTTGGTCTTATAGTAGTGCTGGCGGTACATTCTATATTACTTCCGGGAGCAGGAAAAGGTATCGAATTTTATCTTGTGCCTGATTTTAAGCAGATACAGGAGAAAGGAATAGGAAATGTCATATTCGGTGCAATGTCACAGGCGTTTTTCACGCTGAGTCTGGGAATGGGTTCCATGGCAATATTTGGAAGTTACCTTGACAAGGAACGTTCGCTTACGGGTGAATCGCTCAGCATAACGATACTTGATACATTTGTTGCCATAATGGCAGGACTTATCATAATTCCGGCATGTTTTTCATTTGGAATAGAACCTGATGCGGGACCGTCACTTATATTTATAACTCTTCCGAATATTTTCACTAAAATGTCCGGTGGAAGAGTGTGGGGTTCGCTGTTTTTCATGTTTCTGTCATTTGCAGCACTGTCAACGGTTATAGCGGTGTTTGAAAATATTATCTCATTTGCCATAGACCTGTGGGGATGGGAAAGAAGAAAAGCTGTAGTATTTAATATTGCAGCAGTAATTATCCTGTCGCTTCCGTGTGTACTCGGATATAATATATTATCAGGTATTCAGCCGTTAGGACCGGGAACGACCATAATGGAACTTGAAGATTTCCTTGTATCAAGTAACGTTCTTCCTCTTGGCTCACTTATATATGTAATGTTTTGTACAAGCAAGTATGGATGGGGCTGGGACAACTTTATAGAAGAAGCCAATGCCGGCAAAGGTTTAAGCTTTCCGAGACGGATAAGATGGTATATGACATTTATAATACCACTTATAATTGTGGTGATTTATCTGAAGGGATATTATGACATGTTTTCACCGCTGGGATTAAAATATCTTATTCCGTGGATGTGTGTGGCATTGCTGTTCCTTGCCGTGATATTCTGGTTTGCCATGTCTAAGGGAAAATACAGGGTTGACATTACTGATAAAGTAAGGTTATAATACATGTCGATGCGTAAACAGACGGGTATATAATTGGAAACGACATTCCTCTGGAATGATAACGAACAACACGTAGTCAGTGCGTAAATAAGTTTGTTATTATGAAGGAGGATTTTTTATGCCAAAAACAAAATTTCAGGAAGTAATATTTACAATCATGATGGTATTCGTGATGGTGTACGCAATGATATGTTACAACATCGCACTTAATACCGGAGGAATGGACAACAGCGTATTCTTAGCTGCGTTTCATGAACTTATCATAATGGGGCCTATAGCCTTTGTACTGGATTTTATCATAGTTTCACCGCTTGCGAAGAAGAAGGCATTTAAGATGGTGAATGTAAAGAAAGATAATCCATTCCACATTGTGCTTGCAATCTCATTTGTATCTGTAGCGATGATGTGTCCGTTTATGAGCTTTGCAGCTACACTTTTATTCAAAAATGCAGGCAGTAATATAGTTGCCGTATGGCTTGAAACTACAGCATTAAACTTTCCTATGGCACTTTGTTGGCAGATATTCTATGCCGGACCTTTAGTGAGATGGATATTCGGTAAAATCAGTAAGATGATGGATAAAGAAGAACAGTCTGAGATAAATATCAGAAAAATTGAAACAGAATAATAATGTGTTTGATAAAGAACCGCTGGTGCGGTTCTTTTTTAGGTGGTAAATGGGAGTGAAAAGCATTTAATACGTGCGGAAATAGAGCATAGGTGATATAATTGTAAAATCAGACATTGGAAAAAACATGGATAAAAATTACAAGGAGAGTAGATATGGAAGAGAAGATAAGGTTATTGGAAGAGGGATTAAAAACAGCATTTATAGATGGAAATTACAATTCTAATCTTGCCTATAGACCGCAATTCGTTTCTAATGATTATAAAACTGGTAAAAAAGTGCTTTCATCTATAGAAAATGAATTGTTAAGCTGTGATGAATTTTTTATTAGTGTTGCATTTATCACCAAGGGTGGAATTGCTCCATTGTTACAGACATTAAAAGAGCTTGAAAATAAAAATATAAAAGGAAAAGTATTAACAACAGATTATCAGATGTTTAGTGATCCGGATGCTATAGAAAAGATTGCTAAACTTAAGAACATTGAACTTAAAATGTATTATTCTGAAAATGAAAAGGAAGGTTTTCATACAAAAGGGTATGTATTTAAGCAAGGGGAGATTTATAAAATAATTACTGGAAGTTCAAATATGACTATGAGGGCACTTACTGTTAATAAGGAATGGAATACAAAAATCGTGTCTGTAAATAATGGTGAGTATGCAAGAGATATATTAGAAGAATTTGAACAATTATGGGATTCAGATAAAGCAAGTTATTATGAAGAGTTTATTGATGAATATAGATTAAGATATAAGCTTAACAGGCAGCAGAGAGAAATAGCTAAACAGCAGAAAGTAACATCAATAGAAGCATATAAATTACAACCAAATTCAATGCAGATACAAATGCTTTCAAATTTTAAAAGGATAGTAGAAGAGGGAGAAAAGAGGGGACTGCTGATATCGGCAACAGGTACAGGAAAGACCTATGCATCTGCCTTTGCAATGCGTGAGATGAATTATAACAGAGTATTGTTTTTGGTTCATAGAGAGCAGATTTTAAAGCAGGCCATGGCATCATATAAAAAGGTTATGCCGGATACTGTTTCTATGGGATTGCTTTCTGGAAATTATAAAGAAATTGATACGGATTATTTATTTTCTACGGTTCAGACTATGAGTAGAGACTATGTACTTGAGAAATTTGATAAGGATAGGTTTGAATGTATTGTAATAGATGAAACGCACAAGGCAGGAGCGGAAAGTTATCATAAGATTATTAATTATTTTAATCCTGAATTTTTGCTCGGTATGACAGCAAGTCCTGAAAGAACAGATGGTTTTGATATATACAAACTTTTTGACCATAATATTGTAAGTGAGATAAGACTTCAGGATGCATTGAATGATGATTTACTTTGTCCATTCTATTATTTTGGTATATCAGATTTGGAGGTTGATGGGCAGCCTATTGATGATAATACGGATTTTAGATTTCTTTCAAATGATGAAAGAGTTAATCATATTATAGAGCAGGCTGAGTACTTTGGCCATGCAGGTGACAGAGTAAAAGGACTTGTATTTTGCAGCCGTAATGATGAGGCGAGAGCTTTGTCTGATGAATTTAATAAAAAAGGTTATCAGACAGTTGCACTATCAGGAGCAAATACACAGGAGGAAAGAGAGCGTGCTATAGAGGAACTTGAATGTGATGATGGAGGCCTTGATTATATTTTTACTGTGGATATATTTAACGAGGGTGTTGATATTCCGGCAGTTAATCAGATTATTATGTTAAGACCGACTCAGTCAGCGATTGTATTTGTCCAACAGCTTGGTCGAGGTCTTAGAAAGTCTGAAGGGAAAGAGTATGTTGTTGTATTGGACTTCATTGGAAATTATAATAATAACTTTCTTATTCCTATTGCTTTATCCGGAGACAGAACGTACAACAAAGACACGATTAGAAAATATGTGAGAGAGGGTTCAAGAGTTATTCCCGGATGTTCGACAATTCATTTTGATGAGATAACAAAGAAGAGAATATTTGAATCAATTGACAAGATGACAACAACTAAGAGGATGCTTACAGATAAGTATAATCAGGTAAAATTCATGCTCGGCAGGATTCCGACAATCCTTGATTTTTATAAATTGGGTGAAATTGATCCGATGCTTTTTATCAATTATGCTAAAACATTTGATAATTTTGTGAGAATGGTAGATAAGGATTATAAGATAAAGTTCACGGAAACAGAAGAACAGATATTGGCATTTGTTTCAGCACTTATTATTGATGGAAAAAGACCACATGAATTAATTATGCTTGAAATGATTATGGATGACATGATTATAAATGAGACAACATTTTCTAAGGAGCTAAAAAGAATAGATGAAATATATCGACAGGCCGATTTTAATTCAGCTAAAAGAATGATTAGTATGGATTTTGTTGCCGGAAGTGATTCAAAGAAATTTGGAGATATTCATTTGATTTCATCTACGCCACAGGATGACAAAACATTGTCACGTTCACTGAACTTTTACGATAAATTGTGTAATATAGACTTTAAACGTGAGCTTAAAAATCTTATTGAGTACGGAAAATTAAGATATAAAGATTTGTATAGCAGACATGATGATAACAACATGGTGTTATATCAGAAATATTCCAGAAAAGATGTGTGTCGGTTGATGAATTGGGACAAGGATGAGAGCTCAACTATGTATGGCTATAGAATTAAACATAATACATGTCCGATATTTGTCACATACGAGAAGAAAGATGATATCTCAGATAGTACCAAATACGAAGATGCTTTTATAAATAATCAGACGTTTAGCTGGATGACTAGAAATGGTGTATCTCTTACAAGTCGTGAAAGTGTTGATATTATTAATTATAAAGAAACGGGACTTAAGATTTGTTTATTTATAAAAAAGAGTGATGGTGAAGGAACAGATTTTTATTATATGGGAGAAGTTGAACCGGTAAAGTGGACTGAAACAACAATCAGGAATGATAAAGGAAAGCAGCTTCCTATAGTTAATTTTGTGTTTAGACTCAAAAACAGTGTCAGAGAAGACATATATGAGTATTTAACAAAGTGATAATATTATGATTGATATGGAGAAAAGATAATGTTAAAAGAAAAAAAGAAAATACGTGTTGTTGCTGCAGTAATGTGCAATTCTATAAAAGAAAAGAGCATGGTTTATGCGACAGCAAGAGGATATGGAGAATTTAAGGGACAGTGGGAATTTCCGGGAGGAAAGATAGAAGAAGGAGAGACACCACAACAGGCATTAATACGGGAAATAAGGGAGAAACTGGATACAGAAATAGAGGTTCATGAGTTGATTGATACGATTGAGTATGATTACCCTGACTTTTATCTTATAATGGATTGTTTCTGGTGTGAGATTTTAAAGGGAGAATTGATTTTAAAGGAAGCAGAGGCAGCAAAATGGTTAAAAAAATCTGAATTGGATTCAGTACAATGGCTTCCGGCGGATTTGACGTTGATTGAAAAAATTAAAGAAAATATGGTGGAATGATATTAGAAAATATTCTCAAGGAGGAACCAGACATATGTTAAAACTTGGATGTCATGTCAGCATGTCAGGAAAGGACATGATGCTAGGTTCTGTGAAGGATGCTTTGCGGTTTGGGGCAAATACATTTATGCTGTATACCGGAGCTCCGCAGAACACAAAACGTAAAGATATACCGGAACTTAGGATAGAAGAAGCAAAGGCACTTATGAATGAATCAGGTATTGATGAATTTGTGGTTCATGCACCATATATAATTAATCTTGCGAATACGATAAAACCTGAGACATTTGAGATAGCCGTTCAGTTTCTTACATTGGAGATTGAGAGAACGTCGAAAATGGGCTCTAAGATACTTGTACTGCATCCGGGTTCACATGTGGGTGCGGGCGTTGCGGCAGGAGTGTCACAGATAGTAAAGGGACTGAATGAAGTGCTGACATCAGATACGGATGTAAATATAGCACTTGAGACGATGGCAGGAAAAGGAAGCGAGATAGGCAGAAGTTTTGAAGAGCTTGCCATGATATATGACGGTGTAATTCATAATGATAAGTTGAGAGTCTGTTTTGATACATGTCATACAAGTGATGCGGGATATGATATTATAAATGATTTTGATGGAGTTATCAGCAGATTTGATAAAATTATTGGAAAAGAGCAGATAGCAGTATTTCATATGAATGACAGTAAAAATGAGCCGGGAGCCGGCAAGGACAGACATGAAAACTTTGGATTTGGAAAAATCGGATTTGAGCCGCTTATGTATATTATGAATCATAAGGATTTTGAAAATGTTCCAAAGATATTGGAATCACCATATATAAAGGACTCTGAAAACAGCAAAAAATCATATGAACCGTTTAAACATGAGATATCAATGATACGTTCAGGAAAATTTAATCCGGATATGATAAATGAAATAATAAAAGATGCTAAAAAGTAAATAGACAAGAGAGGAGTTATGCATTAGAATAACTCTATAAAAATCGCAGAGGAGAAAATTGAAATGAATTTTTTAGAGGAAAGAATTGTTAAGGATGGAGTTGTTAAGGAAGGAAATATTTTAAAAGTAGACAGCTTCTTAAATCACCAGATGGATATTCATCTGTTTGATCAGATGGGTGAAGAGTTTAAGAAACGTTTTGCCGGAAAAAATATAAATAAGATACTGACTATAGAAGCTTCAGGAATAGGAATTGCCTGTATTGTGGCAAGACATTTTGATGTTCCGGTTGTATTTGCGAAGAAGTCAAAGAGTATTAATATTGATGGAAGCGTGTATGTGGCTGATGTTGAATCATTTACACATAAATGTAAAAATCAGGTGATTGTGTCTAAGAAGTTTCTGGATGAAAATGACCATGTTCTTATTATTGATGATTTCCTTGCAAACGGATGCGCATTACAGGGGCTTATCTCCATAGTTGCACAGGCAGGCGGAACAGTGGAAGGAATAGGAATAGCTGTTGAAAAGGGATTTCAGGTTGGCGGAAGAATTATCCGTAATTTTGGATATCAGCTTGAATCATTGGCAATTGTTGACAGTATGGATGCAGCGAGTGGTACTATCACATTTCGCGAACAGTAGGCAGTTATTAATGTTACAACATGGAGAAAAAAATGAAAAATAATATATTTAAATCAATGCAGCAGGTGGCATCTATAGATAACATTTACCGGCTTGATGGTATGGTGCCGGTTCAGAAGGCAGTTCCGTTTGGTTTGCAGCATATCCTTGCGATGTTTGTTGCAAATATATCACCGATAATAATAGTTGGCGGTGCGTGCGGACTTCGGGGAAAAGATATAGCAATGCTGATTCAGGTATCAATGATTATGGCGGGAATAGGAACTCTGGTGCAGCTTTTTACGATATTCGGTAAGATAGGTTCAGGATTGCCTATAGTTATGGGTATAAGTTTTACTTTTGTATCTATACTCAGTTTTGTCGGAGTCCAATATGGATATGGGGCAGTTATGGGGGCGGTGCTTATAGGCGGAATAATTGAAGGTATACTTGGATTATTTGCAAAGTACTGGTTAAAGATTATTTCACCGATAGTGGCAGCAAGTGTTGTCACAGCCATAGGATTTTCGCTGCTATCAGTCGGGGCGGCATCATTTGGAGGTGGAACCGGAAGTGAAGACTTTGGTTCTGCACAGAATTGGATACTCGGTTCTGTAACCCTTGCATGCTGTATTTTGTTTCATATATTTGCGAAGTCGTATTACAAGCAGTTGTCAGTTTTATTTGGACTTGTAGTCGGATATATTCTGGCGGTTATAATGGGCGTGGTTGACTTCTCTGCGATTAAGGATGCAGGAATAATAGCACTTCCGAGTATTATGCCGTTTAAAATGGAATTCAGACCGGATGCAATACTGTCTGTTGTATTAATCTTTCTAGTGTCGGCAACCGAGACTATAGGAGATACTTCGGCACTGGCATTGTCAGGGCTTGGAAGGGATGTTACAGAAGAAGAGACATCAGGTTCCATAGCCTGTGACGGCTTTATAAGTTCACTGTCAGCAGTGTTTGGATGTATGCCTATTACATCTTTTAGTCAGAATGTCGGACTTGTGGCAATGACAAAAGTTGTGAACAGATTCACCATAGCAACAGGAGCAGTGATAATGATACTGGCAGGAATATTCCCTGTATTTGGTGCGGTTCTCTCTACACTTCCGGATGCTGTGCTTGGGGGATGTACCATAATGATGTTTGGAACAATTGTGGTTAGCGGACTTCAGATGATAAGTAAATGTGGATTTACCCAGCGAAACACAGTCATAGCTGCATTGTCGCTGAGTATAGGACTGGGATTTACCCAGTGTGGTGAATTGTTTGAAATATTTCCAAGAATGATTCAGAATGTTTTTGCACAGAACTGTGTAGCAGTCGTGTTTGTGGTGGCAATCATACTGAATCTCATACTTCCTAAAAATATGGAAATTGCTGAATAAATGTTAATCATTTGGAACGTCATGGAAACGTCCTGACAGTTCTTCAGTTTTAACTATATTGATAAAGGCGTGCGGATCGATAGAACGTATCAGCGGAATTAACTCTCGTTTAGCCTCTGCATTTATGACAGAGTAGATGAGAGTTTTTTCTTTCTCTTCATAACATCCGATACCTTGAAATAATGTGGCATCATGATTTGTAGTATCTTTGATTGCACGGTATATCTTGTCCGATTTGTCGGAGATTATAAATAAAGTCTCCTTCTTGTAACGTTTATAGAGCATCTGTATAACCTGAGTGCTGCAAAACTGATAAATAATAGAGTAGAGTGCAATGGACCATCCGTATAATGCACCTGCGATAATAAGCATTATAACATTTCCGAGAAGTATGAAATTCCATGCGTCTATTCCTTTTTGCTTTGCAAGAAAAATGCTGATAAAGTCTGTTCCTCCCGTGGTAGCACCTACATTAAGACACAGGCATATTGCAAAACCATTTATTATACCGCCGAAAACACTGACAAGCATGATATCCTTCGTAAACACATATACAGGCAGAATATCAACGAAAATACTTGAAAGAAAAATAGTAAGTATGGAATACATCGTAAATTTCCTGCCTATGTATTTAAATGCTATGTAAATCGGGATAACATTAAGCGCAATATTAAAAAAAGTATATGGAATCGTTATGTGGGCAAAGGTTATGCCAATCTTCTGAAGAAGAAGAGACACACCGGAAAATCCACCCGGCAGCAGGTTTGCAGTTTTGGCAAAACAGCACAGATTCCATGCATAAAGAACAGATGCAAAAATAACAATAAAAACCCTGAAAAACTGATAAAATTTGGGATGCTTTCTCTCAATATTCTGAAACATATTTACCTCTTTCTGAGCGATTCTATCGCGAAGATGCACCGCAACCAGCGGCGAAAAATTCGTGCAGACGCTATTTGTTTGTATAAAAATTATATCATTATCATAAATCATTGACAATCATAATATAATGTGGTAGTCTGACAGACGATATGAGGTCGGATAAGGGAAATGAGCTTTCCTGTTCGGCTATTTTTTTATATTAACAGATGGGAGTAACAAACAATGTTTATTAAAAAAATTATATTTATAATTTCATGTCTGATAGCCGTTTCGCTGTTGGTTGCAGTGGAGGTTAAGAAACAGAATGAAGTTAATTATACAGATACAAAAAAAGTAGTGGAAGAGAAAGTACCGGATATAAAAAATATATCAACCGTGTTTAAAATAGATAAATTGAAAAATGGTGATGCAAAATTTTACAATGATAAGTACATTGCAACACAGGTAGACGGAAAATTTATGATGATTGATTTCCAGGGAAATATTGTTAAGACCTATGATGATATTCAGGTGAAATGGTTTAGTGTTGAACCGGGAGATAAAACTATTGTATACAGTAATGTTCAGAAACAACTTGGAATACTTGTGCTTGATGATAATCTCAATATTATAAAAAATCAGAAAATTGCTACATATGACAATCTGGTTATAGATCCGACCATTATAAATATTAATGGGACATATTACGTTACTTATACTTCAATTGACGGAATAGTGAATAACGGGGATGCACAGAAAGAAAACGGTAAATATACTGTTGAATTGCTAAAGTCTGATGATTTGGAAAATTTCAGTTATGTTGGAAAAGTTATGGAAGATAAACACAATCTTGAGGATATTGTAGCCATGAAATCCCATGACAGGTACCATCTTATATATGAAAGAGAGACAGTTGACCGTGGTGATTCGACGCTTGAGGAGATATCATCGGTAAATGGTGGTGTTACATGGAGCCGCCCAAAGGTTATATGCGGACCTGACGGAGATAATGAACTTGGAAATATCCTAACATTTAATGATAAATACTATGTGTATTACAGCAGCGATATAGAGAACAGAGGAGCCTCTTATGACGGTGCAGAGATGTATGTGAAAGTGTTTGACAGAGATTTTGATATGCTTGAGGATGCACAAAGGATAGATGGGTTAGACTCGGTACTATTATATGATGTTAAGAAGTCAGGTGATTCCGTTTATTTCATTTATACGGAAAAGTACTCAACAGATTCCAATCTGGTACTGTTAAAATGTGGTTAAGGCATTCAAAACTTGAACTTACAATGTATATATGTTATCATTAAACTTATGTGATTGAGACAAACTTTCAAAATTGGGGGCAATTATCATTAAGAAGAAAATTTTTAGGGCACTATTTTTTATAGTTGTTATAGGATTAACTATATATGGAGTATTTAATGGAGAAAATCTCTCAGACATAGCAGAGGATATCTCGAATGCGGATATGAAATGGATTGCACTGTCAGTTTTTATGGTAGTGGTATTTATATATTGTGAATCATGGATTATCAGAAAGTTTTTCAGGAAACTGGGTATAAAGGCGAAGCGGTTTGAATGTTTCCTGTATTCATGTGTCGGTTTCTTTTTCAGTTGTGTAACACCGTCAGCAAGCGGAGGTCAGCCTGCACAGATGGTATATATGAGAAAGAATAAGATATCCGTCGGGGTGTCTACAAATGTTCTTATGTGCGTGACCATGCTTTATAAGCTGGTTCTTGTGCTTATAGGCGTGGTACTATGGGTATTCAGAATTGATTTTGTAGCGAAATATTTTGGCGATTCGATATGGCTGTTTTATCTGGGCGTATTTTTGAATGTGGCATGTGTGGCACTTATGTTAATGGTGTGGTTTAGAAGTGACTGGTTAGAGAGCATGGGGATGGGAATTATCTCCTTCTTACATAAAATACATCTGCTTAGAGGAATGGACAGATACAAGGATAAGCTTGACAGATTTATAAAGGGATACGACAGGTCGATTGAGGTTGTGAAAGGCAATGCAATGCTTATCGTTGAAAGCTTTTTTATTACGCTGCTTCAGAGAGTCTGTCTGTTTTCGGTTACGGGATTTGTATATCTGTCATTTGGATTGCGGGGATTTTCGTTTGCAGAGATAGTTATATTGCAGAGTGTTATATCCATAGCAGTGGATATGCTGCCGCTTCCGGGTGGTACCGGAATAGCGGAGCATCTGTTCAAAGTTGCATTTTGCAGAATATTCACCGGTGAACTGTTACTGCCTGCAATGGTACTGAGCAGGGGAATAGCATACTATGTACAGTTAATCTTCTGTGCAGTTATGACAGTAGTTGCACATATATATTTTAGAGAAAATGATGAGTAGCAGGAAAATAAATGATATATTTTATATTTGCCATGAAGGCAGAGGCACAGCCTTTTATAGAAAAACTGGGATTAAAAAAGAATACTGCATATAGAAGAATGGATGTATTTGGAGATGAAAACAGTGCAGTGGCGATAACCGGGACGGGTATATTGCGGGCTGCAATGTCAGTAACGGAACTTCTTTCCACAATGGAGATATCTAAATCCGATATTCTGGTCAATGTTGGAATATGCGGGATGAAGAGTAATCCTGATGGAAAAGAAAATATCGGAGATGCATATATATGTAACAGTATAATATCGTGTTATGACGGAAGAACTTATTATCCTGATATGTTATACAGAACACCGTTTGACGAGGGCAGACTTGTCACAGTGAATAAACCGGAGGACGGAGAAAAATATAGAGATGCGTGTGACAGCAGAGCAGTTACGCTGGTTGATATGGAAGCAGCAGGCGTGTATGAGGCAGCCATAAGATTCATGAATTCAGACCGGATATCATTCATAAAGATTGTGTCAGACATGTGTGACGGAAGATATCCGAAACCGGATGAAGTACCGGACATTACAGGCAGACATGCCAATGAGATAATAAAGTGGGCAGATGAAGTGCATGGTTTTCGAAAAAAGGATGTGGGAATGGAACTTAGCACGGCAGAAAAAGAATGGATAAATGAGGTGGCGGATCGACACAGATATTCCGTTACCAGACGTGAAATGCTAAAAAGAAAAGTAATGTACAGTAAGGTTACGGGAGCCGACATAACAAAAGAATATATTGAAAACATCATAAGATAGAAGAATCAGCCGGATAAAAGATTTTAGAAATAAAACTTTTATCCGGCTTTCATATAGTCAGGATTGGGTATTGACATTGTATTTGATATGGTATATTATATGAACACGAACAATATTATATGGCGTATAATATAGAATAAAAAATAATATGCGTCAGATATTCTTGAAATCCGATATCATTGTCGGAATAATGGAAATAAATTTGGTGCTGCGCACCAGCCGGACACAATATGTGTATATGCAAGCTAGCTTGCAATATCACATATCTGTGCCGGCTAGTCCCCAGAGGGGATTTATTTCCATTAATCGGATAACTATATGAAATTCCAAGAATAAATACATCCCGGAATGGAGGAATTATATGACATTTACGACTGGTGCCGCGCTATTGGATGCCATCGTATTAGCGGTAGTTTCAAAGGAAAATGATGGCAGTTATGGTTACAAGATAACACAGGATGTCAAAATGGTTCTTGACGTATCAGAATCCACACTTTATCCGGTGTTAAGGAGACTTCAGAAAGATGAATGTCTAAGTACATATGATGTTCAGTGTGATGGAAGAAACAGAAGATATTATAAAGTCACAGAATGTGGAAATGCTCAGCTTAATCTGTATAAAAGTGAGTGGAAGGATTATTCATCAAAGATATCATCTTTGCTATTAGGAAAAGAGTAAGAGAGGAATGAGAAGAAATGAATAGAAAAGAGTTTATGGAAAGGCTGGAAAAGCAACTTTATGATGTGTCGGATGCTGAAAGGCAGGAAGCACTGGAATATTATGCCGGATATATGGATGAGGCCGGTATAGGAGAAGACGATGAAGTTCCTGATTCTATAGGTACTCCTGAGGAAGTGGCAAAGGAGCTGAAAAGATCAATACTAAATCCGGATACAGATTTTATGGCGGATGAAAAAGTTAATATTAACCCACCGTTAAAAAAGGACAATACAAAAAGCAGTGGTAGCGGAGCAACGCATAAGAAAAAATCAAATATGAGCGGTACAGAACTTGCCATAGTGATAATTGCAGCTATACTGACCCTTCCGATATGGGGAAGTATTCTTATAGCAGTGGGGGCAACAGCATTCGGTCTGTTTATAGCAGCGATAGCAGTTGTATTTTCGCTTGCCGTTACAGCATTTTTACTTATAGTTGTAGGACTGTGGGTAGGAGGAGTCGGCATAGGTGCACTTATTACCGGAAGCGCGTTAGGCAGCGGACTATGTACCATAGCAGCCGGACTTATGGTTGCGGCAGCCGGCATAGTATTTACCGTTGGAATAATTAATTTCATAGTAGTCTTTATACCGTGGATATTCAGGGGAATCGGTAGATTAATCAGACATATTACCGGAAAAGGAGGTAAGGCATAATGAAGAAGTTTACAAAAATATCGCTTATAACAGCCGCAGTATTTTTCTGTCTGGGACTGATATTGTGGGGAGTCGGTGTAGCCAATGGTGGAGGATATAAAGGACTCAGAAATGATTTTCTTGATGGAAAATTCAATATAGAATATCACAGAAGAGAAACAAAGATGACGTCGGGAAATATGCAGAGTTCATCTATTGAACTTCCGGATAAAATGAATCTTAATGTGAGCGTAGGTGGTGCACATATTCGTTTTAAGGATTCCGATGACGGAAAATTCAATGTCGAGGCAGAGGGTATAAATATCTCATGGGGAATGGATGATGAGGATATCGATATCAGCACAGAAAATAAAATATTTGGGAATAAAAGTGCAGGGGATATAACTGTGTATGTACCTTCAGATTACAAATTTAAAAATGTAGATATAGAATGTGGTGCAGGAGAGGTATATATTGATTCGCTATCAGCAAGAAATCTTGACCTTGATATAGGAGCCGGAGAAGCTGTGCTTAATAATGTTGATGTGAGAAACATAGACATAGAATGTGGTGCGGGAGATATTCAGTTAAACGGAAATGTAGAAAAAGGTGGGGACATTGATTGCTCGATGGGAAACATAACGCTTAATCTTGAGCAGCCATATGAATATTATGATTATAATATCGATTGTTCTATGGGTGAGGTAAATATAAATGATAATAACTATTCAGGTCTTGGGATAGACAAGAAGTTGAAAAATTCGCCGGAACATGAGTTAAATATAGAATGTTCCATGGGACAGATAGATATAAATACAAAATAAAGATGCCTTACGGATTGTTTGGTACTATTAAAAAACTCTTATACAACCGGAGAAATATTCCGGTAAGTATAAGAGTTTTTCTTTATTATTTACGCGAGTAAACGTATATTATTCATATCTGAGTGCATCTATAGGATCAAGGTTAGCTGCCTGTATAGATGGAATAAGTCCGAATATGATACCGATAACCATAGAGAATACTACAGCTATGATAGCGGCAGGAATACTTATTGCAACCGGTATGCTTGCTATCTTTGATACGATCTGTGCCAGTCCTACACCACACAGAACTCCGAATATTCCACCGAGACTTGTGAGAACCATTGATTCTGTAAGAAACTGGAAAAGAATACGTTTCTTTCTTGCACCGATGGCTTTCTTAAGACCGATTTCACGGGTTCTCTCTTTTACAGATACAAGCATTATGTTCATAACACCGATACCTCCGACTAAGAGGGAAATACTTGCAATCCATATGAGCTGCGTGTTTGTTGAACTACTTATATCTTCAAGACTTTTAAGGTCATTAAGAGCGCTGTCTGATTTGTATTTATAGGTTGATGATGATACAACACTGTCATTTAAAAGAGTTGCGATATCTTTTCCGACTTTGTTCATTACATCAGTGTTTGCTGCACGTACCACTACAGACTGTGGAGTGTCAAAGTAAAATGAGTTTGGCCAGCTCGTCAGTGGGATATAAAGAGCACAACCGCTGTTGTCCATGTATGAGTAGTAGTCCTCTACACTGTTAATCGTCGGTTTAAATTCGTCACTTTTTTTAGCAACACCTATGACAGTATAAGTTTCATTGTTAATATCAATGACCTTGTCTATTGGATTTTCACCAGGGAAAAGACTGTTCATTGTATTTTCATCTATTATAACTACCTTTCTGAATTTGTCGTAATCAGACTGATGAAATCCTCTTCCTTTGTAGATTGTGTATCCGCAGGTTGAAAAGTAATTTTCGTCAATTCCGTAAATATATGATGAACTGAGAGAAGTATTGTTACAGTATACTGTATCGCCCCAGTCACTTAATTTCACATAAAGTGATGCTTCTTCTACATTTTTTGTGTTACAGATTGAATCGAACAGTTCATCAGAAATAGGTGTTACATCCGATGGGAGACCATTGTATGTGGAAAGTTCGTATTCATATCCGTCCTGATTAAGTCGTATGTTTACATTATTGTTTCCGGAACCTACGAGATTTTCCTTAATCTGTTCGTTGGTTCCTTTTATGGTTGACACTATGGTTATAATGGCTGCAATACCGATGATGATACCCAGCATAGTAAGGATGGAACGCAGCTTGTGTGACCATATGCCCTGAAATGATAATCTGATATTTTCTAACATAAAGGTTCCTCCTAATATTCGTCTTTAATCTTTGCTTTTGCACCGTCTTTTGCATATTTTGAATACGGTGAAGCAATGTAGCCGTTGGTATCAATTTCATCTTTTATTACAAGGTATGAATCCATAACTGTCTTACCTGTTTTTACATAAGTTTTTTCAAGATATCCTTTATCATTTACAAGATAAAGGAAACTTCCCTTGTCATCACTTCCGATGTATGCCTTATCTATGGCAAGGTCATCAGAACCGTCTGTTCCTGATGAAGAAGTAAATGATACATTGATGTAATCATCTTCCGTAAGTCCTGATGATGAATCAACAAGTGCCGTTACAGGATAGAAGGATACATTTTTATTTGATGAAGAGTAAAAGCTGTTATCTGATGCAGGGTATGGTGAAATTGAAGTTATTTTAGCTTCAAACTGGTCATTGCCTTTTTCACTCCATGAAGATATATATATAGGATCTCCGACTTTTATTTTGTTGTAGTTGTATTCATCTACGACAGTTTTTACATACATTCCCGCACTGTCAGATATTACCATTACAGGATCTGTTGAACCGGCATCTGTATTTACTGAAGTCACAACTCCGGTTACGGTACTTGTAATGGTTGCAGCATTATATTTATTCTGTGCTTTCTTCGCAGCAAGTTCGTCTTCTTTACGTTCAATGGTGAGTTCGGCGAGTTCTTTCTGCTTATCTGATATCATGCGGTTCAATTCTTCCTGTGTATATACACCGTCTATACTTGAATTTACATCATCCGGATCCGGTTCAGGAGTATCCTGTGTATCATCGATATCGTCTGTATCCGGCTCGGTATCGTCCGGGATATCCGGTGTATATGTTGTAAATTCACAATTAACAGGAGGAAGTTTTCTGTTAAGCTGGATGGTTGATGTTCCATCAGCAAGGTCATATATATAACCGACTTTCCATGTGTAGCCTTCTTTGATGGAGGTGTTTTTGCCTGTCGGGGACAACGCACACATATATGTAAATGCGTCTACATCTTCTGAATAAATATAAAGATTTATATACATGTTGTTTCCTTCAATGGCTTTAAATATGTCCTCGTGTAATATACAGTTTCCGGATGCTTTGAACTTATAAGGGTTTACAGAGCTTCCGTCACCTTCAAAAGCCTGTGAAACGCTGTTTACCTCAGAGAGGATATTGTCTGTTGAGATACCTGTATTATCAGGTTCATCTGTTTCAGGTTCCTCAGTTACAGGTTCAGTAGGCTCAACATATGGAACAGCCTTTTTGTATTTATCAATCATTTTATTTGCAAGCTGGATATTTAAATCATCCTGCTGCAATTTCAGATTGCATGAATCAAGTTCCATTTTAAGCTTGTTTGAATCAAGTGCTATAAGTGGTGTGCCCTCCTGTACGGAATCGCCTTCCTTGACAAGTACCTGGCTTATTATATCACCTTCGGAGAGGTAAACATTCTGACCGCCACCTGAACGGATGGTACCTGAAATGGAGCTGCTTCCATAGTCATAATCGTATGTGCATACATATCCAATGTTCACGGCATCTACGGTATGTTTTTTGTTATTTTTTGAAACAGCATAATATATACCGCCGATAATACCGCCTACGATAAGGACTGTGATAACCACTATAATAATAAGTTTTTTATGCTTTTTCATCTGGTTTCACCTCCGCGGCAGGGTCAATAATCTGACCGTCTTTTATATGAATAATGCGTTTGGCATGTTCTGCTATTTCAGCTTCATGTGTAATCATTACAACTGTAACACCTTCGCTGTTCAGTTGTGAAAAAAGTTCCATTATCTGTTCGCCGGATTTTGAATCAAGTGCTCCGGTAGGCTCGTCAGCAAGAATTATGTCAGGTTTGTTTACCATGGCACGGGCTATGGCAACTCTCTGGCACTGACCGCCGGACAACTGGTTTGGTTTAAAGTTTACTCTTTCAGCAAGTCCTACTTTGTCTAACATTTCAAATGCAATGCCTTTTCTGTCTTTCTTTGGAACGCCTGCATACTGGAGTGGAAGCATAACGTTGCTTATGGCACTCTGTCCCGGAAGCAGATGGAAACTCTGGAATACAAATCCGATTTTGTTTAGTCTTAAATCAGACAGATTTTTGTCATTGTAGTCAAATATATTGGAACCTCCAAAAAGATAATCTCCTCTGGTAGGACGGTCAAGGCAGCCGATAATATTCATCAGTGTAGATTTGCCGGAGCCGGAAGCTCCCATTATGGCAACATATTCGCCTTTGTCAATACTTACTGAGACATCTTTCAGAACAGGAACTTCCATTTTGCCATTATAATATGACTTATAAATGTGTGAAAGTTCAATTATCATTCTGTAACCTCCTCTGTATTATCAGAAGCGGCTGATGTTTCTTCAGAGTCAGATTCATCACCTGCTGCATCACTTACATCCTCATCAGATATGTCATCAACATTTTCATCTAATCCTTCTATATCTTCTCCATCCATGTCTGAGGAATCAATATCACCGTTATCAATATTTGAATCATCTGAATCATCAATATCATCTACATTGAAGTCCTCTATAGAGTGGGAAGTAGTCTGTCCTTCTTTGATTGTGCTTGAAGGATATGCGATGTAATCTGATTCTGAGAGACCCTTAAGAATCTCATATGTCATTGTATCGCTATCATATTCACCGAGTTCTACATCCTGTTTTACTATCTTTCCGTCTTTTTCTTTCCATACATAGTAACTTCCGTCATCATTTGATGCGAGATAGAATTCTGACAGCCACATTCCGTCTTTAGTTACATCCTGTCCGTAATCAGGTTCGATAAATACATGCTGACCCAGTACAAGATTTTCCGTATTTTCAAATGTTACATAAAAATACCATTTACTTGCACTCTGCCCCGGAGTACCTTCGTCGCCTTCTGAATCCATTGAGCTGTCACTTGAAGATATAGGATTTTTATAATCTATGGAAGAAACAGTACCTTTAACAGTTTTAGAGGAATCGATTCTAGGAGTGATAATCACGGATGCACCTTCTGATATTTCACCCATTCCCAGTTCTCCGACGATACCTTTAATCTGATAATTGCCAAGTGGAAGTATGGATATGTATCCTGTCTCTGTGGAATTTCCTGTAGTGCCGTCATCATCTCCCTGACTTACATCACCGATGGATTTGATGATACCGTCTACAGTGCTTGTAACTACTGCGTTGTTTAAGCTGGCTTTAAGTTTGTCAAGTTCAGTCTGCTTAGTCTTTATATCATACTGGTTAGATGTAATGTCAGATGTAAGGGACTGAATCTGCATAGTATAATTTAACTGTTCCTCTGAAGGGGCGGCGGCTTTTTCAGATTCAAGCTGTGTAATCTGCTGTCTTGCAGAAGTTACTTCTATATTAAGCTTGTCTATTTCAAGCTGCGTTTCTTCAATAGAGTTGTTTATTTCATTTGTATCATATTCAAAAAGCTGTGTGCCTGCTGTAACCTGATCGCCTTCATTTACAAAACATGTCTTTATTGTTTTGCTGCTGTCGGCTTTAACTACAACAGCTTTCTGGGAGTCTACAACACCGGTGAAACGGTCGGCAGCACCTACTGAGCCGTACCCCATAGCCTCCGACACAGATGCTACATATACTTTGGTTTTGTCATCGCTTTTAGACATTCGCTTGACTGCGACAAATATTATTATGCCGATTAACACTATTGCAATTGGGATAATAATTAATAATTTTTTCTTTCTTCCGGAAGAAGAACCCTTGACAATTTTATTGTCAGTACTCATATATTACCTCTTTTCTGTACTGCAAAAATAGTGTATATTAAACATGTCCGGCAGTACGCGGATAAGTCATTATAAATATATCTTTAAAAATGTAATTGCGCAACCTAAAAAGGTAATAAATGTGTGAACAATATGTGAACGTAAAGTGAAGAGGTGAGAAGTATGCTTGTAAAAATGCCCGAATATTATAGAGGATTTAAATGTATTGCGGGAAAATGCTCTGACAGTTGTTGTGACGGATGGAAGATAAAGATAGACGAAAAGACAGCGAAAATATATAGAAGTCATAAAGGTGTTCTGTCAGAAAAGTTTGAAAAATTTTTCACTGATGGTAATTATTTTATCTTAGACGGAAGCCGATGCCCGTTTTTGAATAACGAAAATACATGTGATATATTTATACATATGGGCGAGGAAAATTTAAGCAATGTGTGTTCATTTTATCCGAGGAGAATACAGACATGTGGAAATGTGATGTATGCAGCAATGAATCTTTCGTGTCCGGAGGTTATGAGACTTGTACTTGAAGAAAGAGAAGGAATAAAATATATAACATATGATGACGGGAAGGATGCGATTAAAGAAAATGACGGACCGGATATATTATTAATAGAAGAAACATTCCGCAGGATAATAAATGATAGAAGATTTTCACTAAAAAAGCGAATGATGATGTGCATATTTATCGCTGATAATTTGAGCGAAAACAGAGACACATCAGTTCTTAGCGGATATAATGATGACATGGGAGTACTTGAGCTTGCACAGGCACTTCCGGATGAGAGCAGAATGAACAATCAGGATGTGCAGGATGAGATGTTAAAGGAACTTCTTATTATATACAGTGATATATGCCTGACAAGAAAACACGACAGCCTGACTATAGAACTGATGAGGGAATACAAAGAGAACGGATTAAATATACCATATATAAATGAAGAAAAATATGCTCCATACACATACCAGTATGAAAACTTTATAACAGGCTGTATGTTCCGATACATCACTGAATGTAATAATATAGAAGATATCTTCAAAATAATGGTCAGGATATGTGTCGGGTATGCCATTGTCAGGGCGGTAGATGCTATGTGTTTAAAAAAATATGGAAATATAAATACAGAGCAGCAGATAGAAATAATGCATTACTACTGCAAGATTACAGAACATTCCGAAACTGACAATCATAAGATACAGTCAGTTATATTCGACGGGGGATATGATGATATGGTTCATATGATGGTTCTGATATAAATAATGAGTTCAGACTTTTGTGAAACTTTTTGAAATGTACTTTGTTTTGTGCAAATTTATAGGCTGAATAAGCGACATTCTGAGGCGGCCGGCACTTAGCGGATGTTTTTTATCCGCTTATGTACCGTTGCCAGCCGAAGATAGTGAAAACGTGTGAGCGTTTCAGCCTATAAATTTGCACAAGCTTAATAGTTAATAAAGTTTCACAAAAGTCTGCTCAGATATATATGAAAGGAAATTAAATGGAAAAAAATATAAAAAACAATTCATCAGCTAATAAGCCGCTTCGCATGTGGTACATGTATAAGGATAAGCCATGTACACTGATTGAGGCAGATGAAAGTAAAAATATTGTGAAAATAAAAAATTATGCTGACAATATACTGTTTACGGCATTTGGTGTAAATGAAAATCCGAGTATGGAAGATTTTAAAGAATTTTTAGAGTCAAGGTGCTTTCCGAGAACGAGGGATAAAATGAAACTGGTGTTGGAGGACATAGGGGTTCCGTGCTATGATCCGTATCTCATTATTGAAAAAACGGAGGGAAGAATGGCGGAGGATGATTTTTGGCTTAAAATTGAGAAATAATGAAAGAGGGTGTGGAAATGGTAGAAGTCTTTGAGAGAAGTGTAAGACCGCAGGCTATAAGTTCATCAAAGGGAAATCAGTTAAAATGGGAGAATGATAATGTCTGGTATAAAGCAGATTATATGGGTTATGAAGGATTGGCGGAGTATGTGGTATCGCATATGCTTTGCAAATCTTCATTAAATAAGAAAGAAATTGTTATATATGAACCTGAGCAGATAAAGTATAAAAGAATTGTATATCAGGGAGTAAAAAGTAACTCTTTTATTAACGGTGAGCAGCAGATTGTTACGTTGGAGAGATTGTTCAGAATAACACGCAATAAGAGTCTGAGTGAAGAAATATGGCATATCCATGATACAGAGCAGAGATTAAAGTTCTTAGTTGAGCAGATTGAACAGATTACAGGACTTAAGGAATTTGGTATATACATGAACAGACTGTTTACTATAGATGCGATATTTTTGAATGAGGACAGACATATGCACAATATTGCTGTGTTGATGGATGGAAAAGGAAAGTTTGAATATTGTCCGATTTTTGATAATGGAGGATGTCTGCTTTCTGATACAACAATGGAATATCCTATAGGGGAGGATGTATTTAAGCTGATTGATGAAGTGAAATCAAAGACTATAAGTACAGATTTTGATGAGCAATTAGATGTATCGGAAAAATTATATGGAGAAAACATTAGGTTTTCATTTACCAAAAATGATGTGAAAAATATATTAGCTTCTGCACTTAATTATGACGAACATATAAGACAAAGAGTTCAGGAGATTATATATCACCAGATGAACAAATACAGTTATTTATTTTCAGATATATAAAAGTTTATTAAACCTTATTTACATTCACACATAAAAATAGTAAGATACTAAGGAAATCAAGAAAGGAAATGGAGACTAAAAAATGAGAAAACATACATTAATATTAGCAGCAGTGGCAGTTATGGGATTTTCAATGATATTTACAGGTTGTGGCAATGATTCCAAGTCATCAGGCAGTAAAAAGGAGACAACATCAGCTTCAGATGACAAAAAGGCAGAGACTATAGATATCACGGATGAAGACGCACTTCTTACGGGAAAGCATCATGCTGAGATAGAGATAAAAGATTATGGAACGATTAAGGTTGAACTTGATGCAGACGTAAGTCCTGTAACAGTTACAAATTTTGTAAATCTTGCAAACACAGGATTTTATGACGGACTCACATTCCACAGAATTATAAAAGGATTTATGATTCAGGGAGGAGATCCTGACGGAAACGGAACAGGTGGCTCAGATATAAATATTAAAGGTGAATTTAAGAGCAATGGTGTAGAAAATAATATTTCACATGTGAGAGGAACAATCTCGATGGCAAGAGCCATGGACTATGACAGTGCAAGTTCACAGTTCTTTATTGTTCAGGAAGACAGCACATATTTAGATGGTGAGTATGCAGCTTTTGGAACAGTTACGGAAGGTATGGATATAGTAGATAAGATATGTGATGAAAAGAAGCCTGAGGATGAGGCATCGGGTCTGGTTGCATCAGATGAGCAGCCGGTTATTACAACGATAAAGATAGTTGACTAAAACATGTTGCAAAGGTTAGAAAATGCGGGGCTGTCACATTATTGTGGCAGCCCCATAAACGTATAGACAGATGGGAGAAAATGATGAAAACAGTTACAGTGGCACATTGTGCAGATATACATTATGATTCAGATATTGTGTATATGGGGCCAAAGGGCAGAATACGCAAAAGGGAGAGACAGGCATCATTTGAGAATATACTTAAAATGTGCAGACAAAAACACATAGAATATCTTCTGATTGCAGGTGATTTGTTTGAGACACCCGAACCGGAGGAGAAGTATGTTGAAAGACTCAGGGATAAATTTGCTGAATGTGATGAAACATACATATTTATTTCACCGGGAAATCATGATTATATCACGGAACATTCTCCGTATATGAGAGAAAATTACTGGCCGGATAATGTCTATATATTTAAAGGCGGATGGGAAGGAGTAGAAATTGAGGAAGAGGAAGTGAGTATCTGGGGAGCAGCATTTGAAGAAATGTATGAGCGGGAAGGAATGCTTGGGAAATGTGAGGATGATGGAAATATTCATCTGGGAGTATTGCATGCGGATATAAGGCCGGATTCCCTATACAATCCTATAAGTAAAAAACAGATAAGGGAAAGTAATATTGATTATCTGGCTCTTGGGCATATACATGAACGTACAAATCCTGCAAAAGAAGGAACGACGTGGTACTGTTACAGCGGGTGTCACGACGGCAGGGGATTTGATGAGCAGGGAGAGTGTGGTATATATGTGGGTGAAGTCTGGAAGGGTGGATGTAACATGGAGTTTGAGAAGACAGCAGGACGCAGATATTATAGTATGAGGGTGGATATATCTGATATGGATACGGATGAGGAGGTTGCAGAATATATAGAAAATAATCTTAAGGGAAATGAAGATGATATATATAATATAGTTTTGTGTGGTAATACAAATGGCAGATATAAGCCGGATGAGGAAAATATCCGTGGGATGACAGATGTTTTTTTTTGTAGGGTAGTGTCAGCGTATCAGTCGGAAGATTATATGCAGATTGCAAATGAGAATACGGTAAGGGGAGAGTTTGTCAGAAGAATGTTAAAAAGTGGAGATATGGAGGCACTTGATATCGGACTCAGGGCATTTGACATGGAGGTCGGATATTATGAAGATTAATAAAGTGTATATAAAAGGTTTTGGCAAGTTAAAGGATTATGAGATAGAATTTGAGGATGGATTTCAGGTTATCGGTGCAGAAAACGAATTTGGCAAATCGACTATTATGGAATTTATCGGTATGATGTTTTATGGAAAAAAATCAGGAGGCCAGAATCCTTTAAAAAATACAAGGTTAAAATACCGTCCGTGGTCAGGGGGAGAAATGGGCGGCATGATAGAATTTGAATACAGGGGTGATACATACAGAATAGAGAAATCATTTGGTAAGTCAGCTTCCACTGATAAGCAGCTTATAATAAATATAACAGATGATAAAAGGATAGAACTGCCGCAGGGAACGGAGGCAGGAATGTATTTCTGGGGAATGGATGCAGATGCATTTGAACGTTCTGTATTTATCAGGCAGAGCAGGATGGATTATAAGTCTGGTGATAAGGACTATATAATGGAGAATATCGGACGCAGAGTAATGGAGGAAAATGAAAATGATAATTCCCAGGAGGCACTTAAAAGAATCAGAATTGCAAAAGAAGAACTGGTGTCAAAAAGCGGAAGGACAGGAAGAATTACAGAGCTGAAAAAAGAGAGAACCACATTGGAAAAGAAATATGTGGCATCAGAAAAGAAGAATATGCTGCTGGATGAACAGGCAGAGGAAGCAGAGCATATAAGAAATGCAATTGAAAGTGCCAAAATTAAGGAAGACATACAAAGAATTGATGCGATACTTGCGGGAGAAAATGAGGATAGGGACTATTCATCAGGAAAGTCAAAATCCGTATGGATTGTGGCAGTTATCTTTTCGGTATTCTTTATTGCCGCAGCCGTTATGTACAATATGGTATTTATAGCAGGTGCAGTTATATCGCTGCTTGCGGGGGCTTTATATAACCGTGGTGGTGACAGACCTGATGACAGTCCTGTCATATACAGGGCAAAGATGGAAAAATCGGCGTTAATCAATAAAAAAAATAAAATAAAAGTTTTAGAAAAGTATGAAGATATGCCGATAAATAAATTAAAATCAGAACTTTCAAAGTGTGAAAGAAATCTGGGTCTGAGAACGGACACAGAACATTTGAAAAGTAAAATTTCTGAGCTGGATAATAAACTCGTTGATATGACGAAATACTACGAGGCACTTGTGCGTGCGCAGGAGGTACTCGGGGACATATTAAATGACAGGAGAAGAGATTACTCACCTGAGCTTAATAAAAGGGCTGGGGAAATATTTGAATGTATTACATCAGGAAAATATGATAAAGTGATGGTTGGCAGTGAATATAATCCCATGGTGACGGAAGCGGGAGATTACAGCAGCAGGGAATGGCAGTACCTGAGTAAAGGAACTGCAGAACAGATGTATCTTGCAGTGCGGCTTGCCATAGCTGAATCCATGTCATCGGGTGATACATTTCCGATAATGATGGATGATGTGCTTGAGAGTTACGATGATGAACGACTTGAGGAGACAATGAAGTACTTAAAGAAACTTGGTGAAAAACATCAGATTATATTGTTTACCTGTCATGGAAGTATATTAAGACTTGGAAAATGATAAGGAGGAAGAACGATGAAGACAACAGGAATAGTAATATGCAATTATAATAAATGTGATTATGTGCTTGGATGTATACAGAGTGTTCTTGAATCTAAAACGGACGATTATGATTTGTACGTTGTGGATAATGCATCCACTGATGATTCTGCTGAGAAGATACAGGAGTTATACGGAGACAGATTAAATCTTATAGTAAATGAAGAAAATCTTGGCGGTTCAGGCGGATTCAATACAGGAATAAGAAAAGTGGTAAGTGCAGGATATAAGTATGTATGGTGTCTTGACAATGATGTGCTTGTAGATGAGGAGGCATTGCCATATCTTGTTAAGTTTCTCGATGAACATGAAGAGACGGGAATGGTCGGTTCGAAGGTATATCATATGGAGAATCCGGATTATGTTCAGCAGTTTGGAATAACTATAGATTTTAATGAGCTTTGTGTGGAGGCAAAATATTTAAATGAGTTCGAGGACGGCACAATGCCTGAGGTAGTATATTCAGATGCGGTGGCTGCATGTTCTGTTCTCGTGAGAACTTCTCTTATAAAAGAAATCGGTCCAATGCCGGAGGCAAACTTTTTATACTGGGATGACACTGAGTGGGGTTACAGATGCAACAGGGCAGGATACAAAGTAGCGTCATATGGAAAATCCAAGGTACTTCATGCCATGGGAGCCAAAAAGGAAAGTGTGAATACATTTCCGGTTTATTATGCATGGAGAAACTGGATAAACTTTTTCATAAAATATACACCTGAAGAGGATATGGAAAGAGTGGCTGAAACATTTATACAGTCTGTATTTGAGATAGTGTACGGAGGATATTACCGCGGCGAATACAATAAGGCAAAGACGGTAATGTACGCCTATGATGATGCACTTCATGGAGTATACGGAAAAGCTCCTGTTGATAAAATATTTGACATTGATTATAACCATTCAAAGCTTCAGAAACTTGTTGAAGGCAAAGAAGTCATTTATATTGAAAACACAGGTCATGAGGCACTGGGTGAGAGAGTGGCTGAAAAGATACTGAACTTTAATCCTGATGTAAAAATCATATATGAACCGGTGGACGGTGTTGAACCTCAGCTTTTTATAAAATTATGCAATTATATATTTGCACTTAGGGTGACTGAGGACAAGGTTGTATATATAGATGAGGATGAAAACATTTTAAGTGACAGTCAGGATGAGATTAAGGTGCGTAATTACAATATTAGCAAACAGGCATTTATGTTTAGTCAGAAGCCGCTGTTTATGATGCTTGCAGATAAATTAAAAAACAGTGGGGGTAATGTATGAATCTTGAACATTTGAAATATATTTTTGCGATTGAAAAGTACGGTTCGATATCCATGGCAGCCAGACAGCTGTATGTGGCACAGCCGAATCTCAGCAGGGCAATAAAAGAGTTTGAAGAGGAGTATGGAATAAAAATATTTGAACGGACTTCAAAGGGAGTGGCAGTTACGCCTGAGGGAAGACGTTTTATAGAGAAACTCAGAGATATTCAAAAGGGAATAGATTCATTGCTTGATGAATTTGTGAATGAAAAAAATGATGAGATAACCTTTAAAATATCAGGCCCGAGGGCAACATATATATCTGAGCTGTTTGCAAAGTACATAGATACCATTAAGGACAGTGAGAGAATAGCCATACGGTATTCTGAGACAAACTCCATACAGACTATTCAGAATGTCATAGAGCATGATTATGATGTGGGTATTATAAGATATGCAAAAAAGTATGAAAAATTTTATAAGTCACGTATGAAATATAAAGGAATAGAATATGAGAAATTAAAGGAATTTGAATTTATTCTGATGATGAGCCGGGAAAATCCGTTAGCCTGCAAGGATGAAATAGGTGAGGAGGATTTAAAAGGGCAGATAGAGCTGGTGCATGGAGACAACGCTCTTCCCAACGGAAACTACATAGACATCGATTATGAGATAAATGACAAGTTTATCAATCATAAAAGAATCTATATATACGAAAGAGCAAGTCAGTTTGAGATAATGCATCAGGTGAATAATTCATACATGTGGACTTCAAAAGTGCCGGACGATGTTCTTGAGAGATGGGGACTGGTCCAGAGACGCTGCAGGGGTGTTGATTATGCCATGAGGGATTATCTCATATATAATCATGATAAAAAGCATCAGTGTGATGAATTTATTAACTTTTTGAAAAGTAATATATAAATAAATATATGATAAATACAAAGGTGATATATCGAAAAAGATATATCACCTATTTGTTATTAATATGGGAAAAAACTCGAAAAGTGTGATATAAAAATAGGTATTTGGAAGTGAGAAATGGAGGCATAAAAAATGGAAGAATTGGGAACTTCGTTACCGTTGTGGTCATGTATTCCTTTTGCGGGAATGTTGCTTAGTATAGCTATTGTTCCGCTGATTAAAGGAGAATGGTGGGAGAAGAATAAAAAATGGGCGGTTATTTTCTGGTCAGCACTTTTTATTATCCCATTTGCCATAAAATATGGCTTTATGGTTGCGGGAGAGGCAGTATCAGAAGTTATTGTAGGTGATTATTTAACATTTATTGTATTGCTGTTTGGACTTTTCTGTGTAGCAGGAAATATAAGCCTTGACGGAGATTTAGCAGGAAGCCCGAAGGTAAATGTGGTAATGCTGCTTATCGGTACACTACTGTCAAGCTGGATAGGAACAACCGGAGCCAGTATGCTTATGATTAGACCAATCATAAGAGCTAATAAATGGCGTTCAAGAAAAGCACAGATTATAGTATTTTTTATCTTCCTTGTTTCAAACATCGGAGGATGTCTTACACCTGTAGGTGATCCGCCATTGCTTATGGGATTTACTTACGGAATAGGTTTCTTCTGGAGCCTGAGATTATTACCGCTGATGCTTTTGAACACACTTATATTACTTATTGTATTTTATGTAATCGACAGACGTGCATACAGAAAAGATCTTGCAGCAGGTTTGAGACCTGAGGTTAAAGAAACTCATGAACCGCTCAGAATAACAGGATTACATAATATTATTTTTATCATTTTAATAGTTGTGGCTGTTATCTTAAGTGGTACATTACCAAAGGTTAATCCGGTATTTGGAAAAGGAATTACAATACTCGGAACAACATTCAGCATTGCATCAATGATAGAGGTAGCACTGATTCTTATATCAGCACTTCTGGCATTTAAGACAACTAAGAAAAAAGTACGTCAGAAGAACCATTTTACATGGGATGCTATACAGGAAGTTGCAGTATTATTTATCGGAATATTTATGACAATGATTCCGGCACTCATGATATTGAAAGCAAGAGGAGGAGACCTTGGACTTACAGAGCCATGGCAGTACTTCTGGATAACAGGATGTCTGTCATCATTCCTTGATAACACACCTACTTATCTTGTGTTCTTCACAACAGCAGCTTCAATGGGATATACAGCCGGTATTACAACAGCACTCGGTGTTATACCTAAGGTAACACTTATGGCTATATCAGTAGGAGCCGTATTTATGGGAGCAAACACATACATCGGTAATGCACCGAACTTTATGGTACGTTCCATTGCAGAGGAAAATGGTATAAAGATGCCGTCATTCTTTGGATACATTTTATGGTCATTATGTATACTGGTGCCGGTATTTATAATAGATATGCTGGTATTCTTCATTTAATTAAGAGAATGTAAAACAGAATATAACCTATAAAAAATGGTTATCACCGGAATTGGTGATAACCATTTTTGTGTGCAAAGATTAGATTTCTTTATGACCATATGCAAGTTTTACCATTTTTTCAAGAATGTCTACAGTACCGTCGATGCCATAGCATGCGGTGTTGATACACAAATCGTAGTTGTCTGAGTGTCCCCAGTGACGGCTTGTGTAATAGTTGTAGTACGCTTTTCTTTCTTTATCCTTTTTATGTACAAGAGTCATTGCCTTATCCTTTGGAAGCTTAGAGCATGCCATCTCATGTTCAACCCTGTCCTCAAAAGGAGCACCGATGAATATTGATAAACGTGGAATGCCTGCATGTTCAAGTATTACGTCTGAACAACGTCCCATGATAACGGCGTTTCCTTTAGAAGCAATTTCCTGAATATAAGCACTCTGTGCAAAAAACAGAGAGTCGTTTGCTGAGAAACCAAAAATATTTAATGGATTCCTGTCGAAAAAAGATTCCTTTCCGGCTTTTTCATCATGGTCAGATACGACCTTAATGTTAGCATTAAAATGTTCTGAAGCCATCTTGATGATTTCGTTATCATAATAAGAAATGTTAAGTCTTTCTGCAAGACGATAACCTATCTCATGTCCGCCGCTTCCGTATTCACGTCCTATACAGATTATCATGTTGTTGTTTTCTGCAAATCTGTTTTTTACATTTGAAATATTACTTAAGAAAGAATCAGGTAATACGGTAACAGGACTGTATTCATCTATCATTTTTCTGATTTCATCAAGCTCAGCTCTGTATTCTTTTACTTTCACATTGTCCTCTATAGTGTTAATCATATTAGATATAAGAGTTGTTTCGTCTTTAAGAAAGTGTTTCTTATCCTGCTCAATCTGCTGAGCCATATGTTTAATTGATAATTCCCTGCCGGCAGGAAAAACCTTTCCCATTGTACTAACCGTGGATTTGTAGACTTTTACGTCAAGATCATATAATTTAGATGCTATTTCTTTTGCTATGTGTTTGTCACTCATAGTCTCGCCTCCTGATTGTTATGTTTTAGATGATTTTACCACAAAATTTAAGCATTATAAATAAGAAATTTTTAAATAACAGTTAAATTTGCGGTTGCACACATAGATTTAAAAGGTATAATAAAAACTGCAAATAAATGGAATGGAGAATGTTATGTGTAAATTAAAAAAGATAGAAACAATATTGCAATACGTTGCAGTTATTACGGTGCCGGTACTGTGTTTCTGGCTGCTTGAAAGCTTTATGTACAATCCGGCGGAGTTTATGACAAGGGAAGCGTGGATTCTTAATATAATATTTTATTATGCCGTGTTTGCGGTTTTATATGCGATTACCGGAAATATAAGTATAGGGCTTATGATAGAGACCGTGCTGTCAGTGGTTATCGGAATTGTCAATTATTTTGTCACGGAATTCCGCTCATCTCCAATAGTACCGTGGGATATATTATCATTAAAAACAGCTTTTAGCGTGTCGGATAATTACAGTTTCAATATTACCGGAGATATGATATGGAAAATAGCAGGTGCAGGAGTCATTATAATATTTCTTGCACTTGTGTACAGAAAAAGTCCGGGAAGTATAAAAGTAAGGACAGCTAAAAGAATTTCGGCGGCGGTTGCAGGGGCGGCTTTAGTTATTTCACTTACATTTGCAGTGCAGCAGGAGGCGGTTATGGAATGGGCAGACCTTGATAACACATTGTTCACTCCGAAAGTCATGCATAGGGAAGACGGACTTGCCGTAATGTTTATGATGGATATGAAGTACATGAATGTATCAAAACCTTCGGGATATTCGGGGGAGCAGGCAGAAAAATGGTTATCAGAATATGAAGATAAAGACGCAGAGAATGTAAAAGAGGATGAACTTCCCAATATAATAGTTATAATGGATGAGTGTTTCTCCGATCCTCTGGTTCTTGCACAATTCACCACAGAAGAGGACTACATGCCGTTTGTGCATAAGCTTAGAAACGGGTATGAAAATACGGTATCTGGAAATCTTCATGTGTCTGTGGTAGGAGGTAATACCGCAAATACGGAATTCGAATTCCTGACAGGCAATACCATGGCATTTCTGCCGTCCGGTTCAGTACCGTATCAGCAGTACATAAAATCCGAGATACCTTCAATGGTGTCATGGCTTAAGAGCATCGGTTATACAACAAATGCGGTTCACCCGTTTTATGCATCCGGATGGAATCGTGATAAGGTGTACGGTTATATGGGATTTGACAATACTTATTTTAAAGATTCCTTTGGCAGTGATGCAGAGATAATAAGAAAATATATAAGTGACAGGTCGGCATTTGAAAAAGTTTATGATATACAGAAAAGCTGCGACGGACCATCATTTACATTTTTGGTTACAATGCAGAATCACGGAGGTTTCGGACAGTCGTATGCGGGATTTAATCCTAATGTGATAATAAACGGAACAACATCAAGATTTCCTAAAAATTATCTGTCGCTTATGAAAATAACGGATAAGGCTTTGGAGAATTTTATCAGTGAGCTGTCAGAAACTGATGAGAAAACAGTCGTGGTTTTCTTTGGTGACCATCAGCCTAATGACATTATTGTCAATCCGCTTCTGGAACTGAACAAAAAAAGTTGTGATACTCTCGGTCAGAATGAAATATATAAAAGGTATGAGGTTCCGTATATAATGTGGGCGAATTTTGACATAGATGAGGAGACAAATCTTGATATAAGTCCTAATTATCTTGGTGCCTTAATGCTAAACAAATGTAAAATTCCTGCATCTGAATATCAGGGCTTTTTACTTGAACTCAGGGAAAAGGTTCCGGTTATATCAACACAATACACAGTCGGCACAGACGGCGAAGAACCGGATAAAAAACTTTTAGATAAATACAAAAAACTCCAGTATTATGAATTGTTTGACCGATAATGAACATTTATCGGTTTACAATGTACTAAATGCATGTTAAAATGTTGAGGTAACAAACAGGAGGAGAAAAACATTATGCCACATTCATCAGGAGGGGGATCGCACGGGGGAGGTTCCCATCATTCTTCCCACAGTACGTCGGGAGGAAGTTCGGGACGCAGTGGAACAATACCAAGAGTAAGACATACGGCATTTGCCGGGTCAAAGAGATATGTGTATTATAAGAAAAATAAACCGGAATATATTTACGCCAATTTTAATCCGGGCGAGAAACAGAGTAAAGCCAGATATTTTCTGTTACTGTTTTATATCCCGTTTGTTATAGCGGGTATCAGTATGCTTATCAGTGCCGTAAGAGTGCCGCATAAGCTGAGCACCGATTATAATACGGATATAGTTATTGATGACAGGGCAGGCGTTATAAGCGCTGAAGAAGAACAGAGCATAGACAAAACATTTAAAAAGTTTTTTGAAAAGACCGGAATTACCCCGGCGGTCATCACTGTTAATAATGAAGACTGGCAGAGTAACTATACGAGTCTTGAGAATTATGCGTATGAGTTGTATGTAACATCGTTTACGGATGAGAAGCACTGGCTTATAGTTTATTCACAGCCGTTTAGCAATAATGACAACTCATTTACGGACTGGTACTGGGAAGGAATGCAGGGAAATGATACGGATAACATTATTACGAATGATGTGGCGGATAATTTTACCGATGATTTTCACAGGAAACTTCTTAAGAATGAAACATATACAGTTGGAAGCGCAATAGATTCCACGTTTAGTGAGTATACACCGGATATAATGGATACTTCAATTAATTTTGGAGCACTGCCGGGAGCAATAATTTTGCTTGTATTTATTACATTTCATGCTTCCCTTATGTTAGGAATAACACCGGGAACCATAAAATACAGAAAAGCCATTGAATGTCCGAAAGGGGCAATGGAATATAGATGCACATACTGCGGTGGAATATACGTGGTTGGAACGTGCATATCGTGTCCACACTGTGGGGCACCGGTTGTCAAAAAAGACGACTTGGAACTATTTAATAACATTTAAGGAGGAATTTTGAAGATGTATAAGGTTAGTAATTTATACGACAACACAAATATGAAAATGATTGCCGAAAAAGGCGCATTTCAGGTATTTGAACATGAAAAGGATTTAAGTGTATCACCTTCAAGTGCGATAACAGCTTACTTTTCATCAGAGATGAACGTAAGAAGGAGACAGGTGCTTATAAACCTGAATGGCAATTCAGCTACAGTTCAGGCAGGAGCAATGCAGTGGATGCTCGGAGACGTGCAGATGGAAACGGGTGTAAAGGGAGTGGGAAACTTCCTTGGAAAGATGGTTTCATCAGCAGTCACAAAAGAAACAGCAGTTAAACCTATATATACAGGTAAAGGTGTAATGATGCTTGAACCTACATATAAACACATCATACTGGTTGATGTATCAGAGTGGGGCGGAATAGTGCTTGATGATGGATTATTCCTTGCCTGTGATTCAAATCTCCAGCAGAAGGTTGTAGCACGTTCAAACATTTCATCAGCAGTGCTGGGTAAAGAAGGATTATTTAATTTAAGCCTTCGAGGTGACGGTATAGCAGTACTTGAAAGTTCAGTTCCACAGCAGGAATTAATAGAATTTGAACTAAATGACGGTTGTATAAAGATAGATGGAAATATGGCAATAGCATGGTCAGATACTCTTAGCTTTACAGTTGAAAAATCAGGTAAGAGTCTTCTTGGTTCAGCAGTATCAGGTGAAGGATTTGTAAATGTTTACAGAGGAACAGGTAAAATCCTCATGGCACCTACAGCGTAAAGGAGAACAGATATGGTAAAAGAGAGTAATCTTTATGACAATTCTAATATAACAGTGTTAGAAGAAATGGGTGGATTTAAGGTACTTGAACACAAGAAGGACTTAAGCGTATCGGCTGCCACTGCTGTGGAAGAATATTTTGCAGCTAAGATGAATGTAAGAAGAAGACAGGTAATAGTTGAACTTAATGGAAACAGTTGTACTTTGCAGGCAGGAGCAATGCAATGGATAAGTGGTGATATAGAGATGTCATCGGGAATCAAGGGTGTTGGAAATTTCCTTGGCAAGATGGTATCGTCTAAAGTGACAGGCGAGACAATATCAAAACCTGTCTACACAGGTACAGGTAAAGTGATGCTTGAACCTACATATAAATATATATTACTTATAGATGTGTCAAAATGGGGAACAATAGTACTTGATGACGGAATGTTCCTTGCATGTGATTCGACACTTAAACAGAAAGTGGTAGCCCGATCAAATGTTTCGTCGGCAGTGCTTGGCGGAGAAGGTTTATTTAACCTGTCTCTCACAGGAGACGGAGTTCTCGTATGTGAAAGCTATGTTCCTATGGAAGAGCTTATAGAGATTGAGCTTGAAAATGATACTATGAAAATAGATGGAAATATGGCGGTTGCATGGTCAGGTTCGTTAGATTTTACTGTTGAAAAGGCAGGAAAGAGCCTTGTCGGTTCGGCAATGTCAGGAGAAGGATTTGTAAACGTTTACAGAGGAACAGGAAAGATCCTTATGGCACCGACTATAAAGGATAGTGCAATGACAACGCCGGATGCATCTGACAGTTCACAGGCTGAGAGTACATCAGGCTCACCATCTGTAGGAAAAGCGGTTAAAGTGCTCGGAAATGTTCTGGATTTCCTTGATTAAATAAACTAAATAAAATAGAATTTTATCTCACATAAGATTAGTAAAAACACTGATTTTATGTGGGATTTTTTATTATTTGAAATTATTCGGTGGGGTATAAATGTGAAAAAGAAAATTATGGCAATGGTTATTATTGCACTGACGGCTGCTTCGGCAGCGGTTGTATTTATGTCATCAGGGGAGGAGGCAGTAAATAAAACAGAAGAATATAAGTGTACAATTAAAAGAGAAAGCGTTCGGGAGTCGGATAAGGATATACCGGTGATAAATATAGAGTGTGGATGTGAAGTGGGCAGGGATGAATACGTACAGGCACATATCGCCACATCAGATCAAATCATAAATGAGGATATGAAAATTAAAGTCAGAGGTCATACAACAGCATATGGTAAGAAAGTTCCGTATAATATAAAATTTGATTCTAAGAAAAATATGTTTGGCATGGGCAGTTCAAAGAAATGGTGTCTTGTTGCCAACATGTATGACCCGTCTCAGATGAGGAATAAGCTTGCACTTGATTTTGCGACAAATCTCGGCATGGATTATGTCTCGAAATGTGAATATGCAGAGCTTTATTATAACGGAGAGTATCGTGGAATATATCTTCTTTGTATGCCTGTAAATGTGGGTAAGGATAAAGTCGACATTAATATAGAAAATGGTGACAGTCTGCTGCAACTCGTACCGTATGAGAGCTATACGGATAAAAATGTGATAAAAACCGGAGCGGGAGTCTTTCTGGCAATAGAGGAATCAGAAAAAAATCCTGAAGAGATAAAAAACTTTCTGGATGAATTTGAAAAATCCATTGCTCTAGGTTTTGAGAACATGAAAAAATATGCAGATATAGAATCATTTGTTGATTATTATGTTATGAACGAATTGTTTAAAGATGTTGACTTTGCCACAAGTTCGGGATTCTTTTATATAAAAAACGGTAAATTATATGCAGGACCTGTATGGGATTATGATTATTCATCGGGAAATGTGGATAGTCAGGTGCATGCAGGGTATTATTCAGACGGTGATGTAAATGGAACAGGCGGTATATACTGTCAGAAGTTCTGGTTTTCATTTCTGATGCAGAATGAGGAATTTAGAAGCATGGTGACAGCACGGTATGAGGAGATACAACCACTTATTGAAAATCTGTATATGGATAATGAACTGGGGAAGAACCGCATAGACGATTTAATTGATAAATATGAAAAATGCTATGAAAAAAACAATAATTTATGGAATCCGGTTGAAAAATATTCTCCGGGACAGTGCATGCCGTCAGGTGGATTTAAAGAAAATGTTGAGAATCTCCGGATGTGGTTTATGGAGAGAAATGAGTGGCTGGAAAAATATTGGAATATCGGGGAAGTGGTTGATGAATAGATGTAAATTATATATGGCATTTATAATTGCTTTTATATTAATTGGAGGGATAATGTATATTTTCAGACCCGGACTGTCGGAAAATGATATTGTCATTTATACAGGGTACACCAAAACCATTAAACTGATGGGGATTAAATACGGTGAAATGTGGATAAGTGATGATGAAAATGTGGCAACTGTTGATGATGGTGTTATAACCGGAGTTTCGGAGGGAGATACGGTTATAAGTGCGCTGATGAACGGAAAAAGATATTCCTGTAACGTCAGGGTGAAGAAATCACTGTCACCTGAATGTCTTGAAAATATGGAGAGGGAAAAGAGGTGGATACTTGGGCAGCAGCTTGAAAACGGGGCATTCTGTAACAGACGTGATAAAAATATATGGCTTGATATAGATCCATATTTTGCGTCTGTTTCTGCCGATTTTCTGATTAAATGTGCAGGTGAAAATGATGGGGCTGTATTTGAAGCAGTAAAGAAATATATAAACTGGCATTTTGCACATCTTAACAGGGATAAGGATTATAACGGAGTAGCCGGAACCATATATGATTATGCAGCGTTTGTGACCGGAAATGATGTGACCGAGAAGAGCAGATACACTTATGATTCTGCGGATTCATATGCGGCGGTATTTTTGTCGCTGTTATGGGATTATTATAAAAGTACTGGAGATGCGGACATGATACATGATCATAAAGAGGACATAGATATGATAGTAAATGTTATATTCAGTATGCAAAATGGCACATATACTGTCGCGAAACCGGATTATCCCATAATTTATCTTATGGACAATGTGGAAGTATATGCGGGAATATGTGCAGCGCAAAATATTTATGGTACGGTTCTTGATAATAAAAATATTCTGGACAGAGTAATGAAAATGAAAAATACATATGAGACAGATTTTAAATCGGACTGGTGGAGAGAGGACCACTATCAGGTGTCGGGTGGAAATGACAGGTATGATAATACCATGTTTTATCCTGATGTCACTGCACAGATATTTCCCATAATATATGGAATTGCAGGAGAAGAAGAGAGACATAAGGTATATGAGGAACTTTGTAAAAGACATAATTGGGGTGAGCTTGATTATTATACATCCGGTGAGACAAAATTTTACTGGGGACAGATATTTTACTGTGGTACTGTCATGGAGGATATGGACAGAGCATGGAAATATATGACATCTTACAATGAATACTGTAAAGAAAGGAAATATCCGCTGTATATATGCGATGCTGCGTGGGTGATGAGGGGGTGCAGGCAGATGTACCTTTACTATAAGAATATTGAAATGAGTTATTCTGACTAACGTATTTATTCAGTTTTATCCGGAGCCGTATTTAATGTTTTACATCAATGTGAAGGCTCCGGAGAATTTACCGGATGTGAATATTCGCTACGATATCATAATTTACTGTGAAGATATTTTTCACGGGTGGCAAGCCCGCCACGGATATGACGTTCAGCTTTATTAACTTCGAGAACTTTTCTTGCATCTCCTGCAAGAGAAGAATTGAGTTGTGGAAGACGCTCTGTGAGATCTTTATGTACAGTGCTTTTGCTTACGCCGAACTGTTTGGCGGTCTGTCTGACTGTAGCGTTGTGTGATATGATATATTCTGCTATATCCAAAGCACGCTTTTCAATATATTCTTTCATAAATGTTCCTATTGAGATATTTATACAAGATATGCGGAATGTAAGCCGGATATGTATGGAAAATGTAAAAGCCGGACCTTATCGGTCCGGCTCTATGAGGGGGGATACCTGACATTACGTCAGGCTGAGTTATGAAAATGTTAAGTTGTATACTATCTTTCGAATAGTATGCTGTAAGTATAAATGTAAATTGTGTCTAAAAAGTGTCTTTTCAATGAAAAAAATATAAACTAAGTAAAAATTAATAATAAATTGATATGGCGGTGGGTATAATATTAAGGTTAATGACTGTAAAATGATGGAAGATTCGTTAAGGTTTTTTATATTATGAAAAAAATGTAAATTTCTGAAAAAAGTTCTTCCATATTTCAAGGATATTGTTTATAATGTAGAAAGGTAGGTCTATATACCTATCTATATAATTATGCAATTTAACCTTATTTAATATAGATTTAGAAGTAATCGCTTGAAAGGAGATTTACATGTTAACGACAGATATCGGAATTGATTTGGGAACAGCAAGTATATTAGTTTACCTTAAGGGAAAAGGTGTAGTGTTAAAAGAGCCATCTGTTGTGGCGTTTGACAGAGATACAAATAAAATAAAAGCAATCGGTGAGGAAGCAAGACTTATGATAGGTAGAACACCGGGAAATATAGTAGCGGTTAGACCGTTAAGACAGGGTGTAATATCTGATTATACGGTAACTGAAAAGATGCTTAAGCATTTTATCCAGAAGGCAATGGGCAAGAGAACATTCAAGAAACCGAGAATAAGTGTATGTGTACCTAGCGGTGTTACCGAGGTAGAGAAGAAAGCGGTTGAAGATGCAACATACCAGGCAGGTGCGAGAGAAGTTGCCATTATTGAGGAGCCTATTGCAGCAGCCATCGGTGCAGGAATCGATATAACAAGACCATGTGGAAATATGATAGTAGATATAGGTGGTGGTACTACTGATATAGCAGTTATTTCTCTTGGAGGAACTGTTGTCAGCACATCCGTAAAGATTGCCGGTGATGATTTTGATGAAGCAATCGTGAGATATATGAGAAAGAAACACAATCTTCTTATCGGTGAACGTACCGCTGAGGATATTAAGATAAAGATAGGTTCAGCATTTAAACGTCCGGAAGTTGCGACACTTGAAGTAAGAGGAAGAAATCTTGTGACAGGTCTTCCAAAGACTATAACAGTAACTTCAGAGGAGACTGAGGAAGCCTTAAAGGAGACTACATCACAGATAGTAGAGGCAGTTCATAGCGTTTTAGAGAAAACTCCGCCTGAACTTGCAGCAGATATAGCAGACAGAGGAATCGTTCTTACAGGAGGCGGATGCCTGCTTCAGGGTCTTGAGGAACTTATCGAAGAGAAGACAGGTATTAATACGATGACAGCAGAGGATCCTATGACGGCAGTTGCCATCGGAACAGGAAAATATATAGAATTTTTAAGTGACGGTAATATGGAAGACTAGAGGATAGTGCATTAATGGTGGTTTTTACACGGAAAAGAGGCAACATATGGTAAGAGGTTTGTACACAGCATATACAGGCATGCTTAATCAGCAGAAGAAGATGGATACACTGTCTAACAATCTTGCTAATGCGGATACTACAGGTTATAAGAAAGAAGGAGTAACCGCTAAGACATTTGAGACCCAGCTTGCGATAAAGGTAAAAGACGGTTCAAATGCGTACATTGACCAGCAGATAGGAAAGTTGAATCTTGGAGTTAAAATAGGTGAAAATTATACTGATTATTCTCAGGGTTCATATCGCTATACGGGCAATACATATGATTTAGCCCTTGGCGGAGACGGCTTTTTTAACATTTCATTTATGAATAAGGCAGGAGAACAGTCAGTAAAATATACAAGAGATGGAAACTTTACTATCGATAATGAAGGAGCACTTCGTACACAGGACGGAGATTATGTTCTTGGAGAGTCAGGAGAAATATATATACCGACAAATGCAGTCGATGTAAGTATCAATAAACTTGGAGAGATATATGCGGATGGAGAATATATAGACACCATTAAGATTACAGATTTTGAAGATTACAATTATCTGAAAAAATACGGTGAAAATATGTATGATGCAGTTGACGGCGCAACAGAGAAGGAGCCGACGGCAACTATAGATCAGGGATATCTTGAGCAGTCAAACATAAATGTTGTGACAGAGATGGTCAATATGATTTCATTAAGCAGAACATATGAGGCAAATCAGAAGCTTATACAGACGATGGACGATGCACTTGATAAGTCGGCAAACCAGATCGGTAAAGTGTAAGACAGGAGGATAAGGTATGGTAAGATCATTATGGACGGCAGCTACGGGAATGACTGCCCAGCAGACTAATGTGGATGTTATTTCCAACAATCTTGCAAATGTAAATACAACCGGATACAAGGGACACACAGCGCAGTTTAAGACACTGTTATACCAGACTGTCCAGTCTAAGACAACATCGGCAAACGGAGATACAAAGCCGGTAGGAGCACAGGTAGGTCTCGGTGTCAGAAATTCGGCAGTGACCACAGATTTCACCCAGGGAAATCTTACGGATACGGGAATCAATACCGACTTTGCTATAGAAGGAAAAGGTTTCTTTGCTATTCAGGGAATTGATGGAGAGACATACTATACAAGAAACGGTGCATTTAATTTTTCTATCGGAAACAATGGAATGGTTCTTTCTACAGCAGAAGGCTATCCGGTTCTCGATGAGAACGGTGATCCGATTGAACTTGATGCAACTCAGTATCAGGCAGAAAAATTGTCTATAAATGCAGACGGACAGATATGTTATCCTGATGCGAATAACAATCCGCAGCCTATAGGTGTGACTATCGGTCTTGTACAGTTCCCTAACCCGAACGGACTTGAGAAGCTGGACGAGTCATTGTATAAGGTTACGGATGCATCCGGAGAAGCGCGTTGGGAATCAGAGGATGATTCGCTTAAGAAGAGCAAGGTACATCAAGGATATCTTGAAGCGTCAAATGTGCAGGTAGTTGATGAGATGGTAGGGCTTATAGTTGCACAGCGTGCATATGAGATGAACTCAAAAGTTATCACTACTACAGATGAAATGATGAGTCAGGCAAACCAGCTTAAGAGATAGGATGTGAAGTAGATGAGTGATATTATGGTAGGCGGATATGCTGATTCGCTGTACAATGCATACAATAGTACAAAGACATCATCCGGAGCAAAGCTTGAACAGTCTCTTGCAGATAAAGATATGTCAGATGCAGACTCGGATGAACTCATGGAGGCATGCAGGGAGTTTGAAGCATATTTTACCGAGCAGATGTTTAAGGAGATGCAGAAGACGGTAGATGTATGGAAGAGTGATGACAGTGATTCGTCTTCAAAGTATAAAGATTATGCAACGGATACTCTTTTGCAGGAATATGCAGGTTCTTCTTCGGAGGGACAGGGACTTGGTCTTGCACAGATGTTGTACGAACAGATGAAAGTGAATTACAATATAGAAGATTAATAATAAGAATTTAACCCCGGTTTTGCATATGGTACAGAAGGTGCGTATGCATAATTGGGGTAATATTATATATGGAACACAGGAGGAAAGATGTGGGACAAAGTGTTATAGAAGGATACGTTGACAACATAGTTTTCAGGAATGAAGATAACGGTTATTCTGTATTTGTCATAAACGAGGACAGTGATGAAACTACATGTGTCGGCAATTTCCAATATCTGAGTACAGGTGAATATATGAGCATGGAAGGTGAATTTATAGAGCATCAGATGTACGGAAAGCAGTTTAAAGTGTCATCGTATGAGATGAAAGTCCCGGAGGGGACAGAGGATATAAAGAAATATCTGGGTTCAGGTGCAATAAAAGGTATCGGTCCTGCCATGGCTGAGAGAATAGTGAAAAAGTTCGGAAGCGATACGTTCAGGGTTATGGAAGAAGAACCTGAAAGACTTATAAATGTCAAAGGTATAAGTGAGAGAAAAGCCATGGACATATCAAATCAGGTGCAGGAAAAGCGGGATATGCGAAAGGCAATGATATTTCTTCAGCAGTATGGTATAAACTTAAATCTGGCTGTAAAAATATATAAACAGTATGGAACTAAAATGTATGGTATACTCAAAGAAAATCCATATAAGATGGCTGATGATATAGACGGTGTGGGATTTAAGATTGCAGATGAGATAGCTTCAAAGATAGGCATAAATACAGATTCGGATTTCAGAATAAAGAGTGGTATAGCCTATGTTCTTGTTCAGGCATCCCAGAATGGGCATACATATCTTCCTATAGATGTGCTCAGAAGAGAAGTCAGGGAACTTCTGGCTATTCCCGACCTTGATATGGATGCACATATATCTGACCTTGCCGTTGACAAAAAAATAATAGTAAAGAAAGCGGATGACGTGGATACAGTCTATTCATCAAACGCATATTATACAGAATTAAATACAGCGGTCATGCTGCAAAAACTTGACAGTAAGGCAGTAGTCGATGAAATAAGACTCAGGGAGAAGATACTTGCCCTGGCTGACGAAACCGGAATATGTCTCGATGAACTTCAGGAAAAAGCGGTAATAGAAACAGTCAAAAACGGTGTGATGGTCATAACGGGTGGCCCCGGAACAGGAAAGACTACAACTATTAACACGATTATAGATTTGTTTGAAAGCGAAGGAATGGAGATACTTCTTGCGGCACCTACGGGAAGGGCAGCAAAGAGGATGAAAGAAGCCACGGGACGTGATGCGAAAACCATACACAGGCTCTTAGAGGTGTCGGTATCTGCGGATGGTGACATAGGTGATGGCGAGAGATTTGAGAGAAATGAACAGAATCCGTTAGAGGCAGATGCGGTCATTATAGATGAAATGTCAATGGTTGACATATATCTTATGCATTCGCTGTTAAAAGCCGTGGCTGTAGGTACGAGACTTATACTGGTGGGAGATGTGAACCAGCTTCCGTCCGTGGGACCGGGAAATGTATTAAAAGATATAATAAATTCTGAATGTTTTCATGTAGTCAAACTTAATAAAATATTCAGACAGGCGGGAGAAAGTGATATAATCGTAAATGCACATAAAATACACAGGGGCGAATATATCGATCTGACAAAACGGAGTAAGGATTTTCTGTATCTGAAAAGACCGGATGCGAACCATATAATCAGTGCCACTTTGACGCTCATAAAGGAAAAACTCCCCCCATATGTTGATGCTGACATGATGGAGATACAGGTGCTTACGCCTATGAGAAAGGGACTTCTTGGCGTTGAAAGGCTGAACAAAATATTACAGGAGTATTTAAATCCGCCGGATAGCAGTAAAAGGCAGGAAGAGATAGGTGAAAAGATTTTCAGGGAAGGCGATAAGGTCATGCAGATAAAAAATGACTATCAGCTTGAATGGGAAGTCAATAACAGATATGGTATAGCAGTAGAAAAAGGCATGGGAGTGTTTAACGGTGATACAGGGATAATAAAAAGTATAAATAAATATCTGGAAATTATGGAAGTTGAGTTTGAGGAAGGGAAAACGGTAAAGTATACGTTCAAACAGACAGAGGAGTTAGAGCATGCTTATGCCGTAACCATACACAAATCACAGGGAAGTGAATATCCGGCGGTAATCATACCGGTGCTTAACGGACCGCAGATGCTTATGACCAGAAACCTTATTTATACTGCGGTAACAAGGGCAAAGAAATGTGTATGTATAGTCGGGGATGAGGAAGAATTCAGACGCATGGTAGACAACACCATGGAACAGAAAAGATATTCAGGTCTTGAATGGAGAATAAGGGAGATTAATGAGACAGAGATATAAATTATATAATATCACGGACAATGTTATACGGGTATTATACCCGGCACAGTGTCCGGTGTGTGGGGATAAAGTTCCACATAAAGAGGGCAAGATTCATTTTAAATGTAGAGATGAGCTGCCATATATAAACGGTGCAAGATGCAGAAAATGCTCAAAAGAGATATCACACAGGAGAGCAGAATATTGTTATGACTGCCAAAGGAATAGACATCTTTACAGAGAAGGCGTGGCACTTTTTGGACACAAAGGGAAAATAAAAAATGCAATATATGCCGTTAAGTACGATAATAAGAGAGAATATCTTGATTTTTTTGCAGATGAACTTATAAAAGAAGAGCAGGAAAGAATTAAGAAATGGAATGCGGATATGCTTGTGCCGGTGCCTTTGTACAAAAGAAAAGAGATAAAGAGAGGGTTCAATCAGGCAGATGAATTTGCTAAACGCATCGGCAGACGAATGAATATAAAAGTGGAATCTGATGCAATAGAAAGAGTAAAGCAGACAACACCGCAGAAAGAACTTTCAGACGTGCAACGCAGGAAAAATCTTGAAAAAGCTTTTAAAGTAAATAAAAATATAGTAAAATCAAAGAAGATAATAATTGTGGACGATATTTATACCACAGGCAGTACGATAGATGCATGTTCAGAAGTGCTGCTTAGAGGCGGAGCAGATGCAGTATATTTTATAACTATGAGCATAGGAAACGGATTATAAAAGTGTTTCAAATGATAAACACTGGAAATGGAGGACTAAAATGGAAGTACAAAATTGCAGAGAATGTGGCAGATTATTTAATTATCTCGGCGGGCAGAGGCTTTGTCCGGGATGCAAGGCAAAATTAGAGGATAAATTTCAGAAAGTAAAAAAGTACATATATGAAAATAAGGATGCTTCGATATCTGAGGTGTCAGAGGCAAATGAGGTGAGTACGCAGCAGATAAAGCAGTGGGTGCGTGAGGAGAGATTAAGCTTTTCAAAGGATTCTGCTGTTGGAATTGAATGTGAGTCGTGCGGGGTTATGATTCACACAGGAAGATTTTGTGACGCATGCAAAAAACAACTTGCAGCAAACCTTGGAGCTATGTATAGTAAAAAGACGGTTGAAACGCCTCAGAGAAATTCAAGAGAGAGTGCGAGAATGAGGTTTCTTGATAAGTAAAAGTGTTTATAACGTTGTATGGTATGAATAAAAGTATCATGCAACGTTTTTATTTTTTGCATAAAAATAACCAAAAATAAAATTTAATGTAATGATAAAACAAAAAATTCCGATATTATAATTGAATATATTTTTTAAGAATGAAAAAGAAAGGGTGAGAGTTATGCGTATAGATGCTTATAATCAGGTAAACCAGATATACAAGGCAGCAGGAAGTGTAAAATCTGATAAGGTTCAGAAAACATCTAAGAGGGATAAAGTAGAGATATCATCCTTTGGGAAGGCTTATCAGGTGGCTAAGCAGGCAGTTGCTTCAGCACCGGATGTCAGACAGGATAAGATAGCAGACATTAAGGAAAGGATTCAGAACGGCACATATGATGTCAGTCCGGAAGCCTTTGCGGATAAACTTTTAAGTGATTACGACGTATTTATCTAGACGGAAGGAGAGAGTAAAAAGTGGCAAGTCTTATAGAAGAACTTATAACTACATTAAAGGAAGAAACAGTTGAATATGAGGCGTTGCTTGAGCTCTCAACGGAGAAAACGGGTATTATCGTCAGAGACGATATACAGAATCTTAATGAGATGGTGGCAAAAGAACAGTCATATTTAGACAGAATTGCCAATCTTGAGAAGAAACGTACAGAAGTAATGCAAGATATAGCAATAGTGTTAAACAAGGATGTCAACACTTTGACAGTTAAAGGAATATCAGAGCTTTTGGAAGGTCAGAAGAAAGAGCAGCAGGAATTGTCACAGACCCGTGATAAGCTGAAGAAACTGCTGACCGGAGTTGAAGCGGTTAATGAGATGAACAAAGGATTGATAGAGGAAGCGCTTGAAATGATTAATTTTAATATTAATTATATCAATGGGCTGTCCCAGCTTCCGGAAACTGCCAATTATACAAGAGATGCATATAATCAGAATCAAATGGGACTTTCTACATTTGATGCAAAAAACTAGTTGAAAGAGGTGTTGATATGTCCGGAATGACAAGTATTTATGTGGGCGTATCCGGTTTGCAGTCGAGCCAGACAGCGCTTAACACTACGGCACACAATCTGGCGAATGCGTATACAGACGGATATACGAGACAGTTAAGTATAAAGGGTGACAGAACATATATTAATCAGGGATATACAGCTATAGGAACCAAGCAGGTCGGTCTTGGTGTAAGTACTATAGCTACAAGTCGTGTAAGAAGCATATTACTGGATAAAGCGTACAGAACGGAAAATAGCCGTACGCATTTTTATGATGCGCAGTACGATGCACTGAATGAAATATCGGGAATACTCGGTGAGTTAAATGGACAGTCATTTGACAAGACACTTGAGAATCTTCAGAACGCAATTATGGAGATGTCTAAAACCCCGAACAGTGAAACATCACAGGCTGAACTTGTAATGTATGCGGAGCAGTTTATAGGACGTGCGAACGCAATACATCAGGAAATGGTTGAATACCAGAATAATCTTAATAAAAAGATTATCGGTATGGTAGATACAGTCAATTCATATGGTGAGCAGATTGCGGATTTAAATAAACAGATAGCAGGTGTTGAGGCCTCGGATGTGGAGAAGGCAAATGATTTGAGAGACCAGAGAGATTTGATTCTGGATGAGTTGTCTGCTTATGTAAATATTACTTACACGGAAAAAGAGAATCATTATGTGAATGTGAATATCGAGGGCGTACCGTTTGTAACCGATACTGGTGTATACAAGATGAAAACAGAGATGCTTGACGGTGATAAGGATTCTGCATTTGTTACATGTGTATGGCCGCAACTTGACGGACAGGAAGTCTTCGACTTTTCTAAGGGAATAGATATATCTGATACATCGAATATGGGAAGCCTTAAGGGATATTTGTTTGCAAGAGGTGACTTCAGTGCAGACTATACAGACGTGCCGAATGTAAAAGATTATGACCTTACAACTCCTGAGGGAAAACAGAAGTATGATGAGGATGTCAGAATATACAATGAGAATGTACAGTCATGTGCGTTAGTTAAGGCAGAAGCGTTATTTGACAATCTGGTGCACGGAATTATAACAACCATAAATGATATATTTGCCCCTAACATTAAGGGAATGCCTGACGGCGTAACATCATTTACGGATGCTGATGGAAATGTATATCCGGATGGGGAATTATATAATGAAGATGATATAGAATATCTTGATGTGACAACTTCTGTGGGAAAAGACGGAAAACTTCCACCGGAAGAACTGTTTTCAAGAGATAATACAGAGAGATACATAGAAGTAACCGGAGATGACGGAAATACATATTACATTTTAAATAAGAAAAATGGTATGGGATATGAATCACTGTATAAATGTGGGAATGTCTCGGTCAACAGTAAAATAATAGATGATTATTCAAAACTTCCATTTACTACACAGGGAGAGAAAGATGAGGATTTTGCGAAAGCCACAAAGCTTGCAAATAAGTGGAGTGAGGAATTTTCAAATCTTGATCCGAACAATACAACAAAGTTAAACTTTAACAGCTATTATGATCAGTTCGTATTTGACATTGGAAGTGACGGACAGATGTATTATAATCTTGCGGTAAATGAGTCAGACGCCACCAGTGCTCTGGATGACAAGAGACAGCAGGTGACAGGGGTTTCTACAGATGAAGAACTTACATATATGATAAAGTACCAGCAGGCATACAATGCTTCTTCAAGATATGTAACAGTTATCAGCGAGATGCTGGAGCACATTATAAACCGACTGGGAGCATAACCAGGTATCACATAATCGTTAAGAGGAGGTATGTCGGATGGCATCTACATTTTTTGGACTTGATATAGGAAAAACAGGTTTATTTGCTGCTAAGGCAGGACTTGCCACTACAGGAAATAACGTTTCAAATGAAAATACAAAAGGATATTCAAGACAGGTTGTAAATCAGCAGGCAAAAACATCATTGAGGGTGTATGCAAGCTATGGAATGATAGGAACGGGTGTTGAGGTAACTTCCATAGAGCGTGTCAGGGATATTTATTATGATAACAAATACAGAAGCAATTATTCAAAGCTTGGAGAAAACAGTACCAAATATTCATATAATATACAGCTTGAAGATAGTTTTAATGAAATGTCCGAAAGTGGATTTACAACACTGTTTGCAGATATGTTTGCATCACTTCAGGAACTTAAAGGTACGCCTGATGATATAACAAGACGTTCGGAATTTCTTAACTATTCCCAGAGTCTTGCTGAATATATGAATGAGATAAAGAGCAGACTCACAACAGTCCAGATGGAAGCAAATCAGGAAGTGAGTAACAGTGTGAGCAGAATAAATCTGTATACAGATCAGATAGCATCGCTCACAAAACAGATAAATATAGTAGAGATGGCAGGGGGAACTGCCAGTGAGTTAAGAGACCAGAGGGACAATATGTTAGACAGCCTTTCCAATATAGTACCTGTTAACGTGACAGAGACTAAGTATGAGAATGGAAAAACAGATTATCTGTTAAGGGTTGGGGACTTCACTCTGGTAAATAATTACGAGAGCCATAAATTGATGTTAGTAACAAGAGAAGACAATAATAATAAGTATGATGCAACAGGCTTGTTTGATATCTACTATTATTATGATGACAATGACGGAACAGGAACAAAGTTTGACGTACAGTCAATGAATCTGTCAGGAAGCTTAAGAGGTATACTTGATATACGTGATGGTAACAATGCCGATGAGACCTCAAAGGTATCTGTCAATTATAAGGGAATACCCCATTATATTAACAGGATTCAGGAATTTAAGCAGGCTATAGCGGATGCATTTAACAATGTTCATGACAAAGGCATAGATTTGGAAGGAAATTCTACTGCCGGAGTGAAAATATTTGAGATGTCCATAACGGGAGAACTTTCCGTAAATAAAGATTTATTAAAAAAACCGTCATTAATGGGTGCAACAGTCAATCCGCTGCATCAGGGTGTGTCTGATTCAAGCCTTATAGATGAGTTCCTCGAAATCAGGGATGCAAATATTTTAAACAATTCAACAGCATCGGAATATTTGGAAAGCATCGTTACAGAATCAGGTGTATCGACACAGAAATCAAAACTTTTTGAAGAAAATTATACAACAATAGTTAATACATCGGATAAACAGCGCATGTCGATATCAGGAGTTGACGGGGATGAAGAAGCGATGAATCTTCAGAAATATCAGGAAGCTTATGAAATAAGTGCAAAGGTAATAACGGTGATGACAGAGTGCTACGATAAGCTTATAAACGAAATGGGCATATAGCATTTGGAGGTGTTGATTATATGAGAATTACCAACAGAATAATGATGAATAATTCGATGACGAATATTAATAATAATAAAATAAGATATGATAATCTGAATACACAGCTTGAAACAGAGCAGAAGATTCAGCGACCTTCAGAAGATCCTATAGTTGCAGTAAGAGCATTGAGACTCAGAACAACATATGCACAGGTGTGCCAGTATCTTGAGAGAAATATTCCCGATGCAGACAACTGGCTGACCAATACTGATGATGCACTGGCGAGTATAGAGACAACTCTCGGTGATATTACAACATATCTTAATCAGGCAGCTAACGGTGACCTTGAAGCTAAGGACAGAAAGACGATAGCGGAAACTCTTGCTACATACAGGGACCAGCTTTTTGCAACAGCAAATGCTGATTATGCCGGAAGAACCATATTTACCGGATATAAGACAGATACTACGCTTACATATACAAAAGATCAGAATGATAAAGTATTTGACATTACCCAGAGTTTTAAATTTGATGATATAAGAACAGAGAAAAAGATAACTAATGCCGTGGATATAAGTAAAATATCAGCAAATACTATAGGCGGACTCAATGTAGATGATTTTGGAGTTCCTCAGTATAAGCAGGCGTATGTAATAAGACTTGGTTATGATAAGCTTGATGATGCAGCCGGAGCACCGGATATAAAGATTTATGGTAAAAATGCAGCCGGAGAGGTTGAGGTGACGGATACCCTTACAGCAACGGCAAAATCTGTATCGGATGCAGATGCATATGATCCGGGTGATGATGATGTATTCTTTATAGCTGAGACAGGTGAGTATATACTCGGCAAAAAAGCATATGCAGCATTGGAATCATCAGAAAAATTTGAAATGACATATACAAAAAAAGGATTTCAAAAAGGAGATTTAAATCCTATACATTATTTTGACTGTGTGGATAAAACAGATGATGCAAATCCTGTCACTTATACGGTAAAAGACCAGCCAATAGAATATGAAGTAAGCTTTTCGCAGAACATGAATATTAATATTCAGGGAAAAGATGTATTTAAACATGACATGACAAGAGATATAGACGAGATACTCGACACTGTTAATAATGCCATAAATGCACAGGCCAAGGTTGATAAGATTGAGGAACTGTATAAGAATGCGACGGATGGAAGTGCAGAGAAAAGCAAGCTGCAGGAGCTTCTTAATATAGCTAACAGAGAGCTTGATTATGCTACGGAAGACATGAACAATATGTTTTCAGCAGGACTTACAAAATATCACGATCATCAGACGACTGTATCAAATGCGAGAGCGGATGTCGGTGCAAGACAGTTAAGACTTAAGCTTACAGAAAACAGACTTACTTCGCAGAAACTTACGGTTAAAAATATGAAGAGTGCGAATGAACAGATTAATACAGTTGATGTTACTATAGAACTTAAGGAAGCAATGAATGTATATGATGCATCATTGCAGACGGCGGCGAAAGTAATGCAGAAGAGACTGATTGATTATCTGTAAATATAATATGTAGATTAATGAATGCCGGTTATTCATAAAAGGTTTATGGATGCCGGCATTATGTGAAAGAAGGTATAGAATATGAAAAAATTAATTACAAAACTTTTTGGAGAAATAGGAATAGATGAGCAGAAAATTATTAACTTTCCGGAAGGAATAATAGGATTTAAAAACCTGAAGAACTTTTTACTTATTCATGATTCGGAAAATGAGGACAGCAAAATTACATGGATGCAGTCGATTGATGAACCTGCATTTGCCATACCGGTTATAGACCCACTTGTGGTTAAAGAGGACTATAATCCCGTCGCTGAGGATGAACTTTTAGAGTGCATAGGAGAGATAACAGATAATGAATTATTTATAATGGTAACATTAAAGGTGCCGGAGGATATAAATAATATGTCCGTTAATCTTAAAGCACCTCTTGTCATAAACCCGAATACAAGAAAAGGCTGCCAGATACTTGTACAGAATGAAGATTACATGGTGAAATATCCCATATATGAAATATTAAATAACAGGAAGGCGGGAAAATAGATGTTAGCATTATCAAGAAAAAAAGATGAGGCAATTATCATAGATAATGATATAGAAGTAACTGTCATAGAGATTAAGGGAGATCAGGTGAAGATTGGCATAACAGCTCCAAAGTCTGTTCCTATATACAGAAAGGAAGTCTATCTTCAGATAAAGCAGGATAATGAGGAAGCGGCAAATGCGTCAAATATTGCAGACTTAAAGAAATTACTTTAAAAATATAATTATTTTATAAAAAAATGCCGATAAGAAAAATAGATGATTAGCAGATTTGGTTTAGCATATGCACATGGAGGTGTAATTATGGCAATAGAGAGAATATCAGGAGTAAATTTAGGATATCAGGTTAATACCGGAAGTCAGATGGATGTGAAACCGGTAGAAAATATTCCGTTGCAGACCGGAGATGATAACAAGAGTAATAATATCAGTCAGGAAGCTGCAACATTTCAACAGTCAGACACATCAGATGACGCTGAAAAAAGAGGCTTTTCTGATGAAACAGTCGGACAGGATTTAAACGATATCAAAAAACGTATGGGCAATACAGAGTGCAAATTTGGTATCGATGAGGCAACAAACAGGATAACAATAAAAATAGTTGACAAAGATACAAAGAAAGTTATAAAAGAAGTTCCTCCGGAGAAAACACTTAAAATGATAGCTAAGGTGTGGGAAATGGCAGGAATACTTGTTGATGAAAAATTATAAAATTAGACATAATGCAGATAGAAAGGAATGAGGAAAATGGGTATAAGTTTATCAGGATTATCATCAGGATTAGATACAGACACAATCATAACACAGCTTGTATCAGCATATAGTACAAAAAAGGATGATCTGGTAAAGGCACAGACAAAGCTCAGCTGGAAACAGGATGCGTGGAAGAGCCTGAACAGCAAGATATACAGCTTTTATTCAGGAAGTCTTTCAAGTCTCAGATTTTCATCCGGTTATAGTATAAAGAAGGCTACAAGTACCAGTGCTAAGGCTACTGTAAAAGCAGGAACGAATGCTGTAGACGGTACACAGAAATTAAAGGTAAAATCACTTGCAAAGTCAGGCTACCTTACAGGTGCAGTAGTTGATAAAGTATCTGATGGAAAAGGCGGACAGACAAAAGTAACAGGTTCAACAAAACTTACAGATATGGGTGTGACATCCGGCAGTTCCGTGAGTGTAGCTGTGAATGGTAAGGAGACAAATATTGCCATCACGGATGATATGACAGTGAATCAGTTAGTAACAAAGATGAAGGAAGCTGGAGTGAATGCAAGTTTTGACGAAAATAACCAGAGATTCTTTGTGAGTTCAAAGAAGAGCGGAGCAGATTCGGATTTCTCACTGACTTCAGACAATGCGGATGGAATGACCGCACTCAGTAAATTAGGACTGGTTTCATATTCTGATAAAGATATAAGTACATACAGATCATTAGCAGATATGGATTCAGATGCAAAGGCAGAGAGTATATATGAGAATAGAAAGACAGCACATACTGATGCAGAAAAAGAAAAGAAGAGCCTGGAAAATCAGGTTAAAACTCTTAAGACAACTGTTGCGAAACAGGAAAAAAGTACAGCGCTTGCAGAAGCAAAGTCAGCATATGCTGCAGAATATTATAACAAAACATTTGAGGAAAGGAGTGCTGCAGAGGAAGAGGCGAAGAATGCTGTAGAGGAACTCAAAGGCAAGAAAGATCTTACGGATGATGAGAAAACACAGCTTGAGGAACTCGAGACAAAATATGCGGCAATCAAATCTGCAAATGCAGATCTTCAGAATGATACACTTGTAGATGAGGACAGACAGAAGATTGCAGATACATATGCATCAGATGCTGTTGAGGCAAGTAAAGAGCTCGCAAAGAATAAGACACAGCTTGAGAAGTTTGAAGATATTCTGGCAGATGAATCAGGAGCAAAGCTTGATGAGTATGTAGCTGACAGAAACAATACTATAGATGAGGAAAATGCTAATCTTAAGGCTAACCTTAAAACATATTATGCTGCACAGAAAGAGCAGGCACAGAAGATGGTAGGATATTATGATACATACAATAACTATTCTTCTATATCTTCACCTACTGCTGAAGAGACAGCAGCATATAATGAGGCTGTGGCAGCACTTGGAATAACAACTGGAAGTAAAGCTGCAACAAGAATAGCGGGTCAGGATTCGGAAATAGAGTTAAATGGTGCAACGTTTACATCTAATACAAACAACTACAGCATAAACGGTCTTACAATAGAAGTTAATGCACTGACAGACGATGATGAGGAAATAAGCATAACAACAGCTACAGATGTTGACGGATTATATGATAAGGTAAAAGAATTTATCAGTACATACAATTCTCTTATCAATGAGATGGATACTCTGTATAATGCATCATCATCAAAGGGTTATGAACCGCTTACTGACGATGAGAAATCTCAGATGACAGATGACGAGATAGAGAAGTGGGAGACAAAGATTAAGGATTCTCTTTTAAGACGTGATTCGACGCTTGAGTCTGTATCTAATGTACTTAAGAATTCATTCATGAAATCTTATGATGTGGATGGAAAGAAATATTCACTTTCAAGCTTTGGAATAAAGACAGGCGGATATTTCACAACCAGTGATAACTCAAAGAGTGCATTGCATATAGACGGTGATGAGGATGATGAGCTTACATCAGGAAATACAGACAAATTAAGAGCTGCGATAGCATCAGATCCGGAGACATTTATAAGTTTCTTTACACAGTTGTCAAAGGGCGTATATAATGAGCTTGATAAGAAGATGAAGGGGACAACGCTAAGCAGTGCATATACAGTGTACAATGATAAGTCGATGCAGACGGAATATCGTAATTATACAAAGAAGATATCAGAGTGGGAAGACAGAATATCTAACTATGAGCAGAAGTACAGAAAACAGTTCACTGCAATGGAGACTGCACTGTCAAAGCTTAATTCCAATTCGTCATACATTACAAACATGTTGGGTTGATTTAATTAATGGTTATTGAACCGGCGGCTTTATGAATGTACTGTATCATAAGGTCGCTGTAATTAAACATAACTATTCAGTACAGAAACGAGGACAGACATGGCATTACCAAATGGATACCAAAACTATCAGAAAAACAAGATACTGACAGCATCTCCCGCACAGCTTACGCTTATGCTGTATGATGGTGCTATAAAGTTCTGTAATCTTGCCATTATGGCAATAGAGGAAAATGATATACAGAAGGCACATAATAATATAAAGAAAGTGGAACGGATTATAGAAGAGTTCCGTGCGACACTTAATTTTAAATATCCGGTGGCACAGGATTTTGATAATGTATATAAATATTTATATGACAGACTTGTGGAGGCAAATTTCCATAAAGATAAGGAAATTCTTGAAGAGGTGCTTGAGCATCTGAGAACTATGAGAGCCACATGGGAAGAAGTTATGAAACATTCAAGATAAATCTATAATGACAGGAAGGAAATGTGAATGGATAATAACAGTAAATATATATATATATTGAGGGACAGTCTGAAAAAAAAGATAGTTATATTGGATAAGATAATAGAAGAGAATGAGAGACAAAAGGAATCTGTGTCTGGAGAGAAAATGGATGATACAGCCTTTGAATTGTCTATGGATAATAAAGAAAATCTTATAAATGAGTTAAATGTTCTTGATGATGGATTTGAAAAGGTGTATGACAGAGTAAAAGACATACTTATCACAGATGATGGAAAGAAAAAGTATGAATCGGAGATAAATGAAATGAAAAAACTGATATCTGATATAACGGACAAATCCATGGAAATTCAGCGTCAGGAAAAACAGAATGAGGCACTGGTTATGAAAAAACTGGCAGAAGAGCGGAATAATATATCCAAAGTCAGAAGTGCCAGAAAAGTGGCAGCGGGATATTATCAGAGTATGAATAAGATAGATTATACAGAACCACAGTTTATGGATCAGAAGAAATAGGATATGTTAATCTTGAAGAACAGATTTCAAAATAAATTAAAAAAAATTTGTAAAAAGCTATAAAGAATATAAAAAAATATCCGATATAATATACAAGTAAAACAAAAACGATTTACTTAACATTAAAAAAACTAAAAAATAGCACAGCAGCATGGACGCTGCTAAGAGTTCAAGGAGGAATTTATTATGGTAGTACAGCACAATTTATCAGCAATGAACACAAACAGACAGTTAGGTATCACAACAGCTGGACAGGCTAAATCAACAGAGAAGTTATCTTCAGGATACAGAATCAACCGTGCAGGTGATGATGCAGCAGGATTAACAATATCTGAGAAGATGAGAAGCCAGATCAGAGGACTTAACAAAGCTTCTACAAACGCAGAAGACGGTATCTCTCTTATCCAGGTTGCAGAGGGTGCTTTAAATGAAGCTCACTCAATCCTTCAGAGAATGAATGAGTTAGCAACACAGGCAGCTAACGATACTAATACTTCATCTGACAGAACTGCTATCCAGCAGGAGATTGATGCATTAACATCTGAGATTGACAGAATTGCATCAACAACTCAGTTCAACACAATGAACCTTATCGATGGTACATTCTCATCAAAGAACCTTCAGGTAGGTGCATTAGAGGGACAGAAGATTACAATCAGCATTAAGACTATGAATGCAACAGCACTTAGTATAAATGCACTTAAAGTATCTTCATTTGGATCAGCAGGTTCTGCTATGACAAAAATTCAGGCAGCTATCAGTAAAGTATCTACACAGAGATCAGCTCTCGGTGCTCTTCAGAACAGACTTGAGCATACAGTAGCTAACCTTGATACAACAGCTGAGAATACACAGTCAGCAGAGTCTCGTATCCGTGACGTTGATATGGCTAATGAGATGGTAGAATACAGCAAGAATAATATTCTTGCTCAGGCTGGACAGTCTATGCTTGCACAGGCAAATCAGTCAACACAGGGTGTTCTTTCAATCTTAGGCTAATCATAATAACCAATGAGCTTAATAAAGCCGGCTTAATAAGCCGGCTTTATTTATTAGAAAGAAGAAATGAGGATTATTATGGAAGATGTGTCGTACAAATTGGTATTAGAAAAAATAAATGATATAGTTATAAAGCTGAGACAGGGAAAAGATAAAGATGCATATAAAGATATAAATGAGCAGATGTCTGTTATAAATGAAATATTTGTTAATGTAATTAAAGACATAACCTTATTTAAAGAAAATGGAATAGATGTATCTGAGAATATTATAATGATGCAATTAGAAAATATGATGGATGGATTGAAATATAAAGATGATGTAAAACTGGCAGATACATTAGAATATGAGATATCAGAGACGATAAAAATGTATAGCAAGATAAAATAGATACATAGGAAGGTATGGAATATATGGATAATAGTATACTGAATAAAAACATTGAAACTTTAAAGAAATATTATCCTGTAATAGCAGAGAAGACAGAAGAATATATCAGTGAACAAAAAGTATCGGAGAAAGCGTTTGTCGATATGGCTGTTGACGGCAGTTATATAGCGGGTGTGGTAAGTGAAGGGAGAGACTGGTATTTTAACAGCAGATATAATCCGTATAAGGCAGCCATAGATTGGGTGGCTCAATTTGAGAATATTAATTTTCAGTCTTTATTTGTCATAATGGGTATGGCAAATGGAATGTATGTAAGGGAATTATTAAATAAATTGTCAGATACCAATAAGCTTCTAATGTATGAGCCGTGTTCGGAATTGTTTTTCGAAGTTATCAGATATGTTGATATATCAGATATAATAAGTGATGCAAGAGTATATCTGGTTGTTGGAGAGATAAATATAAGACTTCTTACAGAGGTTTTAGTGATGAAACTTGATTATAGCAATATGAATATATTGCAGTATGCGACTTTACCGAATTATGAAAAGATTTATACGGCTGAATGGCGTGATATAATAGAAATGATAAAGGATAAAGTAAATAATATCGTGATAAATAGAAATACCCAGATATCATTTAAGTATGAATTAACAGATAATATGTTCAGTAATTATCAGGATATGGTAAAGGAATATACAATTAATCAAATCAGATATGCACTGTCAGATATTGACTTTGATAAAATACCGGCAATATTGGTTGCAGCAGGCCCATCGCTTGATAAGAACATAAATGAACTTGCAGGTGCTAAAGGAAAAGCCTTTATCATAGCTGTTGATACGGCACTCAACAGTATGGCAGAAGCAGGTGTTATACCTGATATATCAATAACTGTAGATCCGCATAAACCTGTATCATTATTTCAGGCAGAATGTATGAAAGATGTTCCTATGATAGTGAGTCAGTATTCTAATAGTGATGTAGTAGAAGTGCTGACATGTAAGAAATTCTATTCTGGCGAAATGGACTACATGTCAAGAGTATATATGGATTATGGAAAAGAGATGGCAGCTCCGTTAGAGACAGGAGGCTCTGTAGCTAATAACGCGTTTTCGTTTTTACAATATGTTGGTTTTAAGAGAATAGTATTGGTAGGACAGGATCTGGCATATACAGGAAATAAAGAGCATACATCTTCGGCATATAAAGAGGGAACTAATCAGGTGACATCAGGACAGAAACATCAGATGCTTGTAGATGCTGTTGGTGGAGGAAAAGTCCTTACAAGTGATATTATGCATGTGTATAATACATGGTTTGAAAATCAGATTGCCAGATATCCGGGACTTGAAGTTATAAATGCTACAGAGGGGGGCTCAGTAAAGACAGGAAGTATAGAGATGACATTGAGAGATGTTATCGAAAAATACTGCAAAGATGATTATGACTTTTCAGAAAAAATCAGCAGAATAGAGCCGGTGTTCAGTGAAAGTGAACAGGAAGAGATAAGACAGAGATTTAACAAATTACCGGAAGAAATGGATAAGTGTAAAAAGAAGATAAAAACCGGAATAGACAGTTATGACAGATTCCTTGATATGCATAAGAAGAATAAGGCGTCAGGAAGTAAATATAAAAATGTATTAAAAGATTTAGAAGAGATAAATAAGTATGCGGATACGAATCCTGTTCTTATACTGGCATCCATATACAATGTTCAGGAAAATTATGAAGTACAGTCAGAGGTGTATGATATACAGGATGATGAACTTCAGGAAGTGAAAAAAATCCATTCGCTGGGAGTGAAGATGCTTCAATCGTATATAGATGCTCTCGATGAAATGAAAGAGGACATAAAATATTTAACAAATTCATGCATAATAAGGAAATTTGCATTAAGGTTAAGAGAGGCATTAAAGTATCTCGATTATGCGTCATATGAATACAGAAAGCAAAATTTTTACAAAGGATCTCAGGATTATATCAGGTTTTCAAACTGGATTAAATATGTAATATCTCTTTATATGAATCATGGCGACGAAATAAGAGCACATGGTATTGAATTTGATATAAAAAATATATTGGGTAATTTGCAATTAATTAACAATGCTATGGATAATAAAGATTATATTTATGTCACAGATATTATGCAATATAATCTGAAGGGGATATTAACCGGGGCAATGATAGATATTATAGGTAAAAACTTAATAGAACCGGACAACAATGAACGGGAAAATATGACTATAATGAAGGCCATGGAACCTGAATTATATTTGAAACTTACAGACGATAAAGTACAGGGAAATGATTTTGACTGTGAGTTTACATCATATGCATATTCAACATTAAAACAGAATGGAGATAATGGATTTTATTTTCATTCCAATCAGAATCCGATGTTAGAAGCGAGAATCCAGCTTGATAATACGGTTATGATTAATGAGAATATTGCCATACTGGGAATAGGGCTAGGATATATTGCTGATGAATTGGTGAACAGGGCATATGCCGGTACGGTATATTTTTTTGAGACGGATATAAATGTTTTGCGGGCAGCGATGAAACGTATGGATATAAGAAAATTATATACAACATGCAGGGTTAAAATAATGTATGATCCTGAACTCGTTATATTCAGCAAGGTAGTTAAACAGAAAAAGGTGGATGTGTTTTTTAATAAGCCGGCAGTGAGGAATATTAAAAATGAGGCTGTAAGAAAGATAGTGGAAGAGACAGAGATGAATATAAATTCGGCACGGGAACAGAAAATGATGTTAAAGTTAAATTTAAAGAGTAATCTGGATAGGACAGATGAAACACTGGATGCTGAAAAGATTAATATCTCAGGTAAGACAGTAATATGTGTTGCCGGTGGAGCTTCTCTTGACAATGATATTGAAGAATTAAAGGTTAAAAGTAATCAGGATGATAAAGTGATTATAGCGGTTGGAACTGTATATAAGAAATTGAGAAATGCCGGTATAGTAACTGACTATGTATTGATTACAGATGCTAAGGAATCATTAAAAAGCCAGATAACGGATGTGGACACATCCGGAACGGTATTGTTGTATTTATCAACTGTAAACAGAGCAGTAGTTGAGGCGTGGAATGGTGAAAAGAGGATAGTATTCCAAAATGGAATGGATGAGGCAGAATTATACGCATTAAGAAATAATCTGATTACTGTGGATACTGGTGGCTCAGTGTCTACCACGGCAATATCCATAGCAGTGAAACTTGGAGCTTCAAAGATTGTGTGTGTGGGATTAGACCTTGCTTTGGTAAATGGTTATACACATGCATCAGGTACTAATGCAAAGAAGATAGATATAAGAGAGGATATGAGAAGGGTAAAATCAATAAACGGAGAAGAAATTCCTACATATGTAAATCTTGATATATACAGACATTGGATAGAGCGGTATATTAAAGATATAGATAACGTAGAATTTATAAACTGCTCAGGTGGAGCATATATAGAGGGAATGATTAATATGAAACTGTGTGATATATAATATGATATGGAATTTAATTCGGAGGAAAGATAAATGGTCAATTCTGCAGAATGGTTGGCAAAATGCCTGGATTTGTGTGTAAATGTATATTCAAAAACTGACTGTGACAATGAACAGGGGTTTGCTGAAATCGAGAGATTATACAATTTGCTGGACTCAGGTAAGAGACAGGAGATAATCAATATATTAGAAAACAGTCTTGAATCAAAAGATATAATTTTTGTGTGTTCATGTATAATGGCATATACAAATATCAGAGAAATAGAAGACTATGTGACAGATGTTATATGTAAAGCGGAGACTGATATTGAAACAGGCATAATGTATGAGACTATGTTGAGAATATATGGCAAATATATAGGTTATAGAAAAATAAGAGCACTTCATAAGAAGAATGTTCAGATGATTAGTGATAAGCTGGAATTTCATTATGAATATATGCCGTTATCGGTAAGAAACAGGAAAAGGATAATTATTGCGACAGAGCAGATATTATCACAGTTACATGCACCTACGAAAATTGTTTGTGAGTATGCTTATGTACTAGAGAAGATGCTTGGGTATGAGGTTATAATTGTAGTTGCACCAAGTGATATTCAGCTGGGATTGGAACTATGGTATAGACCGCGTGTATTATGTTCCGTTGAAAGCCCGACAAACAGCATAGATTTGATATACAGGGATATTACATTGAGAATCTATCAGGTAAGAATGACAGAAGGAATTAATAAGTATTCAGATTTTTTTCAAATAATTAATGAATTTAAGCCTTATTTTGTTATCAATCTTGGAGTTTTAAATCCTGTAGCGGATATATTCAGCTATATGACAAATGTTGCAGCTATAGCCATGTCAACGTCATACCCTATTTCAGAGGCAGATATACTTGTAAAAAAGGGGCATATAGTATCCGGTGATGTTGATGCAGATGTTACATCTGGACAAAGATGCATATATGTGACGGAAAAATACCCAGTGGTCTTAACGGAAAAACCAGACAATGTGGATTATGAAAAGTTCGGGTTACCTGAAGATAAGTTTATAATATCGATAGTGGGTAATCGTCTGGAAAATGAAGTTGATACTGAATTTGAAGAGGTTATCAGATGGACTTTAGAGAATTTTGAACAGACAGTGGTAGTGTTTGTTGGTAAAGCGGATACTATATTAGAACATTTTAAAGCAGAGTTTGAAAGCCGTAGGGTTATAGGCATAGGATTGTGCAGGGAATTAATGGAACTGTACAATTGTGTGGATTTGTATCTGAATCCTAAAAGAAGCGGCGGGGGTGTAAGCAGTGTAATGGCATTGAATGCAGGGGTACCGGTTGTGACATTGCCTGACTGTGATGTTGCAGTAAATGTTGGTGAGAGATATGTTGCAGACAGCTATGAGGAGATGAAGACAGCCATATCAAGATACATAGATGATACAGTATATTACAGGGAGCAAAGTGAGTGGGCAAGAAAAAGTACAGAGGGTGCCGACTTAAATAAGGTAAAAGATTATGTTGAGAAACTTATAGATAAGATAGAAACTATGATAGAAGAGAGTGATGAGAATGATAGCATTTAACAGAGCGGTATATTTAGATGAATCTATTAAGTATATGCAGGATGTTATGAAAAATGGGAAATTATCCGGGGATGGAAAATATACAAAGCTGTGCAGTGAATGGATGGAGGAAAGATTTCATGCCAAAAAGGTACTGCTTACAACTTCCGGAACATCAGCGTTGGAGATGGCTGCTTTGTTATTGGATATTAAAGAGGGTGATGAGGTAATAATGCCTTCATATACTTTCGTATCAACAGCTAATGCTTTTGTATTGAGAGGAGCAAAGTGTGTATTTGTGGACATACGTCCGGATACAATGAATATTGATGAGAAATTGATAGAGGGTGCAATAAACAGTAAAACAAAAGCTATAGTTGTGGTTCACTATGCCGGTGTGTCATGTGAGATGGATACAATAACTGATATAGCGCACAGACACGGTATCGCGGTTGTGGAGGATGCGGCACAGGGAGTGATGGCAAAGTATAATGGAAAGTATCTGGGCACAATAGGTGATTTAGGATGTTATTCATTTCATGATACAAAAAATTATACAATGGGTGAAGGAGGAGCATTGTTAATCAATAACCCGAAGTATATTGAAAGAGCTGAAATTCTTAGAGAAAAGGGAACAGACAGAACAAAATTTTTTAGAGGCGAGGTAGATAAATACAGTTGGGTTGATGTTGGATCTTCATATCTTCCGGGGGAGATGAATGCGGCATATTTGTATCCACAGTTACTTATGGCAGATGAGATAAATCTTAATAGAAGAAGAACATGGGATATATATTATTCACAGTTAAAGGAACTTGAAGATAATGGTGTTATAGAACTTCCGGTGATACCTGGGGAATGTGAGCATAATGCACATATGTTTTGGCTAAAGCTGCAAGATTTAAATCAAAGAGGAAAGTACATTGAATATATGAAGGGAAAAAATAATATTGGTTGTGTATTTCATTATGTGCCATTACATTCGTCACGGGCGGGAAAGCTGTATTGCAGAATGGAAGGCGAAGACAGATATACAACATCTGAAAGTGAACGCTTGGTAAGATTACCGTTATATTATAATATGGATGATAAAGATATATTTAAAGTTATAGATATGACAAAAGCCTGGCTAAAAGAAAATTAATATATGGAGGATTAAGAATGTACGCGGATATAGAAAAGATAGAAAAAAATTATACAATAACAGATTTTCCATTGAACGTAATTGTAGAACCGGGAAATTATTGCAACTTAAATTGTACAACCTGTGCAAATAACAAGCTGACAAGACCTAAAGGGCAGATGAATATATTACTATATAAAAAAATAATTGATGAGATGGCAGAGAAAAATCCTTATTCAAGATTGTGGCTTGATTTTTATGGAGAACCGCTAATACTGAAATTTAAATTATATTATATGATAGATTATGCTAAGAAGCGAGGGCTGAAAAATATTAATATTAATACGAATGGTACGCTGCTTGATGAGGAAATGGCAGAGATGCTTCTTGATTCACAGATTAATTTTATCAGCATAGATTGTGACGGATTTTCAAAGGAAGTATATGAGGGCATAAGAATAGGGGCTAAGCGGGATGTGACTTATGCGAATATCGAATATATATTAAATAGAAAAAAAGAACTTGGACTTAAAGAACCGATAATTGAAGTCAAGGTTATGGAGATGGAAGAGAATAAGGACGAGATAGATACAATCATAAGTTATTGGAGAGAGCGGGGGGCATGGACAACGAAGCGACGCTTAATCTCGTGGGCAGGAATGTGTGAGAATATTAAGATAGAAGATTCGGAGAATCGGGTTGCGTGTGGAAATGCAGTTGGTATACTGCCTATTACGTGGGATGGAAAAGCAGTAAATTGTGTCATGGATGTGGATGCACAGTACGTTTGCGGCGATGTTAACGTTCAGTCGATTGAAGAAATATGGAAGAACAGGAATGTTAAAATGGTAGAAAAGCATATGCAGCACAAATGGGATGAGCTGCCGGAAATATGTCATAACTGTTCGGATTGGAATATTATAGGTGAGGAAAGATGGGATGATAAGGGCAACCGAATTGAAAAAAATTACAAACAGGACAGTAAAATGATATAGAATGGGGCGTTAATTTGAAAAAGATAATTATTGTTGGGAATGGCACATATGCTGTAATGATGAAAAACTATATAGAATTAACAGGATTTGGTCTGGTATGCGGTTATGTTGCTGACAGTGAATATATAAGCGAATCGGATATAGATGGAATACCCGTAATTGATTTTGAAAAAATGGTTAAAGAGTATAGTACGGATGAATATAATCTGGTAATGGCTATAGGATATACGCATATGGGAGAAATACGAAAAAAGAAATTTGAACAATGTAAAAAATACGGATATTCATTTGTTAATTTCATACATTCTACAGCCATTATTTCGGAGGGGGTAGAGATTGGGGAAGGAAATAATATATTAGAGGGTGTTATATTGGAGTATGGTGTTAAGATTGGAAATGCTAATCTTTTATTCGGTGGAAGTATGGTAGCACATGAAACAGAGATAGGAGATTACAATACTCTATCGGTAAAGGCAGTAGTGGCAGGATGCAGTAAAGTAAAAAACAATTGCTTTATTGGTGCAAATGCAACCGTCAGAGACCATGTCATAATAGATGATTATGTTTTGATAGGTGCAGGAGCTTATGGATATAAAAGTATGGGACGATATTCTGTTGTAAGAGCAACAAAATCAGAGATAATAGTGGATAAAAAAAGTACGGACTATTTATAAAGAGGATTTTCAGAATGGATAATATAGTTGTTACCGGAGCTGGTGGTTTTATAGGCGGATATTTAGCAAAAGAACTGTTAAATATGGGATTTGGCGTAATTGGTGTTTCAAGAGCAAAGCATAACCGTTTAGAAAGCAAAGAAAAATATATACATGTAATGATGGACATTAAAGACAGGTCATCATATAAACAGTTATATCAATATGCAAACAATATTAAGGCTATAGTAAATCTTGCAGCAGACATAAACATTCCGGGAGATGATGAAACAATAGATGTTAATTGTAAATCATCATATTATTTAGCGAAATTTTCAAGAGAATGTGAAACAGGTAAATTTATAAATATGTCAAGTGTGCCTGTTATAGGCAGACCGTTATACTCGCCAATAGATGAAAATCATCCTGTCAATCCTTGTACGGTATATCATACCACAAAATATGCGTCAGAGAAAATAATAGAAAATATTTGTATAGAAAAAACAAAAGTAATGAATTTTAGAATATCGTCTCCTATAGGTGTAGGAATGAATTCTAATAACTTTTTATCGGTATTGTTGAAGAAATGCCATAAAAATGAAGATATTATATTATATGGGCAGGGGAAAAGAATACAGAGTTATATTGATGTAAGGGACGTGTGCAGAGCAATTGTGGCAGGTATTCGAAGTGACAGTGCCGGATTGTATATAATATCAGGACCGGCAGGAATATCTAATTACGAACTTGCCGTTATGTGTAGAAATATTACTTGTTCTAAATCTAACATAATACTAAGTGATAATTATGACAGTCAGGCAAATATTGATTGGAGTTTAAATGGTGAGAAAGCGTTAAAAGATTTAGGTTATAAATACAAGTATGATTTAAATGAATGTGTGGAATGGATTATAAACAAAGGAGAAAGGCAGTAATATGATTATAATAGCTTTTTCGGATGTGCATGGTAATTCTGATGCGTTGGAGGTTTTTTTAAACGAGATAAAACATGAGAAATATGATAAGATTGTTTTTTGTGGAGATATTTTTGGATACTATTATAATCAGATAAAAGTAATAAATTTACTACAGGGTATAAAAGATTTGTTATGGATAAAGGGAAATCATGATGATTATTTTCTGAAACTGTATGAAGGAAAAATGAATGAGGAGAGTTGTATAAAAAGATTTGGACATAGTTATGATAAAGGTAATGAAATATATAACAATCAGGTGTATAATTTAATAAGAAAACTAAGTAGTCATATAGTTATATACGATAATGTTAATGACATTAAAATTGGTGTATATCACGGGAGTCCATATGATGAATTAGAGGATAGAGTGTATCCTGATACAGCTATTGTAAACGAAAAAAAATATAATGACTATGATATTGTTATTTTGGGACATACACATTGTAGAATGAAAAGATACGTTGGAAATACGTTGGTTGTTAATCCGGGATCAGTTGGTCAACCCAGAGATGGCTTAGGATTTTGTTATGCAAAAATTGATACAGCCAGCATGAATGTAAAATTTAAAACATTTAATGTAGATACAACAAAATTATATAAACAGATAGATGTGTATGATAAAAATCTTACTAAGCTTAAAGCTGTACTTGAAAGAGGTGCAAAATGAGAAATATATTGGTAACGGCAATAAGTGGTGATGTTGCGAATGGAATACTGAAAATATTGCAAAATACAGAAGATAATGTTTTTGGGTGTGATGTTTATGATTATCCTGTTGGAATGGATAGGGTGGTAAAATGGTGGAAGATAGATTTTGCATCTGCTGAAAATTATATTCCTAATCTTATATCAAAATGTATAGAAAATAATATAACACATATTATACCTGTGAATGAAAAGGAAATATCTGAGATAAAAAAAAATATTGATTTGTTTCAGCAAAAAAATATTAAAGTCGTGATAAATGATGGAAAAATTATTGATACATTTTTGGATAAATATTTAACATACAAATATTTAAGTGATATTAAGGGTGTAAATGTTCCTAAGACATTTGAGATTGATGAGTATGTTGAGGACGGAAGAAAATATATAATAAAATTAAGAAAAGCGTGTGGATCTAAGTATATAAGAAAGATTTCCAGCAGGGAAGAACTGAGTGACTTGCCATATCCTGAGGGAGAGTTTATATTGCAGGAGTATTTGCCGGATGAAGGACAGGAATATACAGTTGGAGTATTTTCTGATGGAGAAAATGTAAATACAATAATTTTTAGGAGAAAACTTAAGGATGGATATTCAGCGTTTGTTGAGTATGTAGAGGATGATACGATAAGCAATATGGCTATCCAAATAGCACATAATATAAAACTTAAAGGGTATATAAATATTCAATTGAGGAAGAAGGGAGGATTAAACTACATATTCGAGATAAATCCAAGAATTTCAGGAACAGTTGTATTTCGGGACATGCTTGGGTTTAGAGATGTAATATGGTGGCTTGATTTGATTGATGGTAAGAGAGTACCTGAGTATGAAAAAAAGTGGAAAAGAGCAATAGGTATCAGAGAATTGAATGAAAAATATGTTGTTCAGGAAGAAAAATAATAGTGTTAAATGCACAGATAGGAGAAAAGAATGTTAAATAACAAGACAATATTAATAACAGGTGGAACGGGATCGTTTGGTAAAAAGTTTTTGGAGATGATATTTGAGAGATATAATCCTAAAAAGGTTGTTATATATTCGAGAGATGAATATAAACAGAGTGTAATGAAGGAAATGTATAAAGACAAGGTTGATATGACAAAAGTAAGATTCTTTATAGGTGATGTCAGAGACAGAGAAAGATTATACAGAGCCTTTGAGGGAGTGGATTATGTTATTCATGCAGCAGCGATGAAGCAGGTACCTACATGTGAGTATAATCCTATGGAAGCTATTAAGACAAATATTCATGGAGCACAGAATGTTATAGATGCTGCACTTGATAAGGGAGTAAAAAAAGTTGTAGCATTATCTACAGATAAGGCTGTAAATCCTATAAATCTGTATGGAGGAACTAAACTTGTGTCAGATAAGTTATTTACAGCGGCTAATGCTTATAGTGGAGAACATGGAACGATATTTTCCGTTGTAAGATATGGAAATGTAGCAGGAAGCAGGGGCTCAGTTATTCCTATATGGCAAAATATGCTTGATAATGGAAAAACAGAGTTAGGCGTAACAGATATGAGAATGACAAGATTCTGGATAACTCTTAAACAGGGAGTAGAACTTGTATTCAAGGCTATTGAAGAATCAAAGGGTGGAGAGACATATATATCTAAGATTCCGTCATTCCACATTGGCGACCTTGCAAAGGCAATGTGTCCTGACTGTACTATTAAAGAAATAGGAATCAGGGAGGGAGAAAAGTTGCATGAGGTTATGATTACAAAGGATGATTCCAGATTAACATATGAGTATGAAAAGCATTATATTATATATCCTAATTATGAATGGAAAAAGATGGGAGACATTTTACCGGGTGGAAAACAGGTAGAAGACGGATTTGAATATAATTCAGGAACTAACAGTCAGTGGATGAATGTGGAAGAGCTTAGAGAAGCATTAAAAGACATGTAGAAAATGTTTCAGAATGGAGACCATTATGAATAAAGAGATAAAAATAGCAAACAGCATTATAAGCGAAAATAGTCCGGCATATGTAGTAGCTGAAATGTCTGCAAACCATAATATGGATTTTAACAGGGCAAAAGAAATAATAAAGGCAGCAAAAGAATCAGGGGCCGATGCAATAAAAATACAGACATATACACCTGATACTATAACGATAGACAGTGACATGCCTGCCTTTAGAACAAATGGTATCTGGGAAGGCAGAACATTATATGAGCTATATGGAAAAGCATATACACCGTGGGAATGGCAGAGCGAGTTGCAGAAATATGCTAAAGAATTGGATATAGATTTTTTTTCATCTCCATTCGATTTAACGGCTGTAGATTTTTTGGAAGCAATGGATGTACCGGCATATAAGGTGGCATCTTTTGAGATTAATGATATTCCATTTATAAGAAAGATAGCTAAACTTGGTAAGCCTATCATAATGTCTACAGGAATAGCTTATCTTGAGGATATAGATCTGGCAGTGAGGACATGCCGTGATGCAGGAAATGATAATATTATTTTACTTAAATGTATTTCATCTTATCCGGCTCCTTATGACGAAATGAATCTGAAAGTTATACCAAATATGAAAGAAACATTTGGGTGTTTATGCGGACTTTCAGATCATTCTATGGGAACAGAGATATCTGTGGCAGCAGTTGCACTGGGGGCAAAGGTTATTGAAAAACATTTCACACTTAGAAGAAGTGACGGCGGAGAGGACTCACAGTTTTCTATGGAGCCTGCAGAGTTCGAGCAGATGGTTAATCAGATTAGAAATGTGGAAAAAGCATTGGGACATGTATCATATGACCTTAATAAGGGACAGATAGAGAGTAGGATTTATTCACGTTCATTATTTGTTGTACAGGATATAAAAAAAGGAGAAACAATAACGGCAGATAACGTAAAATCTATAAGACCCGGAATCGGAATGCATACAAAATATTGGGATGAGATATTAGGTAAAAAAGCCAGATGTGATATGAAAAAAGGTACACCTATGGATTGGAAATACATAGAGTAGTAGATTAATATAAGGAGCAAAAAATATGGAATTTGAAAAGGTTTTTTTAAATGAATATGGATTTTACGAATTAAAAAATAAGCCGACTTTGGAAGAACGAAAAAATGAATTTGAAAATGAATATTATCAACAGTCAATGGCAAGTTATCAGAATGAATATTCTGAAAAAGAACTTAAAATGTTTCACAATAGTATAAAGCGAAAAGAAATGCTGATAAATAACAGCCTGGAAAAAGCTGGAAATATTAAAAATGAAAAGGATAGAAGAATTCTTGATGTCGGATGCGGAGAAGGATTTGTTTTAAATTATTTTTATAATAATGGTTGGGATGTTACAGGAATTGACTTTAGCAGTTATGGAATAGAACATAATAATCCTGATATGAGTGAATATCTGTTAAAAGGTGATTGTGATGAGATTTTGCCTGAATTAATAAGAAAAGGTGAGAAATATGATGTTATAAATATGGACGCATTTCTTGACATGGCATTAAATCCAAAAAATGTTTTAGACAATTGTACGGAATTGTTGGATGAGAATGGAGTTTTGGTTGTAAAAGTTGCAAATAATTACTCAAGGCTTCAATTGCATTTATTGGAAAATGGAAAATTAAAAAAAGAATATTGGCTTGATGAAAAAGGACATCCGTCATATTTTGGAAAGGATAGTCTTAAAACATTTGTTGAAGCTAATGGATATGAAATGATAGATTTAAGCTGTGAGTCACTTATAGATTTAAATTTGTTTAATGATTTAACTAATTATTATGAAGTTCCGGGGGTTGGTAAAAAATGTTATGAGGCCAGAGTGGAGATGGAAAACATGTACAATGATATATCACCCGAGCTTTCACTTGAATTATTTAGAATATATGCACAAATGGGATTTGGTAGAGAAATAGTGGGGGTATTTGTGAAAAGCTAGTTATTTGTATATGTAAGGATGTAATTAATTTCGTGAAAAGGAGATTAAATTATGGAAACAATGAAATATACAGTTGTTATTCAGGCAAGGATTGGCTCGACGAGATTACATGCAAAGGTGTTAAAAGACTTATGCGGAAAAACTGTGTTAGAGCATGATATAGAAAGAATAAAACAGGCTAAGAAAATAGATGGTATTATTATTGCTACAACAGATAATGAGAATAATCAGCCTATAGTAGATATTGCAAAAAAGGAACAGGTCATTTGCTTTAAGGGTAGTGAAAACGATGTTTTAGCCAGATATTACTATGCTGCTGAAAAGTATGGAGTTCAAAATATAATACGAATTACAGCGGATTGTCCGCTGATTGATCCACATTTGATTGATGAGATGATTAGCACATACGAGGAAAATGATTGTGATATTATAACAAATGTACCCGATGATGAGAGTCAGATGACATATCCGAGAGGGTTGGATATAGAAATATTCCCATATCGGTTATTAGAAGATGCTTTTTACAATGCAAAAGAAGGATATGAGAGAGAGCATGTTACACCGTATATATATAGTCATACAAGCAAACTCTTCATTTATAAATACAAAGAGGATTATTCAAATTATCGCTGGACATTGGATACAGAAGAGGATTATTTGTTTATAAGTGAAATATATAAGGGATTGTATCATGGTAAACATGATTTTTATTTTAGCGATGTTATTAATTACATAAATGCACATAAGGAATTGATAAGAATAAATGAGGATGTTGTTCAAAAAGGGGCACATACATATCATAAAAATCAAAAAAGAGTTATGATTCTGGGGGCTAATAATTTTGTTATACCATTAATAAAGCGAGCCAAAAAGGATGGGCTATATACAATTATTGTTTCTCCGGATAAAACAGAGCCGGGATTTGAGTATGCAGATGAAAGAGTGTACACAGATCTAAGAGACAAAGATAAGGTGCTGGAAGCAGCCGAAAAACTTAATATAGATGGAATTATAACTGATCAGGCTGAAACTCCGGTTAGAACAGTAGCCTATGTGGCAGAACAGTTAAAATTACCGGGTATAGGGGTGGATAAATCAGAATTATTTACGAATAAATATTTAATGAGGGAAACCTGTAGAAGGATAGGTATAGATACTATAAAATATAAATTGGTTGATAATGTAGAAGACGCTATATCATTTTTTGATACTTTGGATTGTGATGCTATTATGAAACCTATTGATAGTGCAGGTAGCAGAGGTGTTGTAAAAATAAAAGATATTGAGACAATTAGAGAAGAATTTGAATATACTAAGTCTGCTTCAAAGTCCGGGAAAGTAATAATAGAAGAGTATATTGAAGGTAAGGAATTACTATTAGACGGTGTTGTATTTAACGGAGAATACCAGACTATTATATGCGGAGAATATATAAAATGTGACATTCCGGGTGTATTTTCTGAATATATGGGTAAATATCCGGCAGAGATAACAAAAGAGCAGTATGATATGGTCAATGCACTTGTAAAAAGAATAATAGAGGGATTTGGATTACCTTGGGGCAGAACTCACACAGAGGTAAAAATAAATGATAAAGGCGCATGGTTAATGGAGACTGCTGCAAGAGGTGGTGGCAGGTATATTTCATCAGGCATAGTTCCATTGATGACAGATTTTTCATCAGAAAAATTTTTATTGGATGCGTGCTTGGGGCAAGTTAGTGAAGTACCAAAGATAAGGAAGAAAAATGTGTCAGCAGGATATGTTTCATTATTTTTGCCAAAGGGTGAAGTGATATCAGTAGAAGGGTTGCAGGATGTTATAGATTTACCGTATACATATAGCCATAATTTCGAAGATATAAAAGTCGGATTTAAGACAAGTGAGTTTAAGGATAAAATAGAGGGACGATTTATACATTTGGTAGCAAAAGACGATGCTGAGTTATATGCCAGAGTGGAAGAAATAAAAAGACTAATAAAAATCAGGGTAAAAACTGAAAATGGTGTAGAAGGACCGATTTGGGAGACAAAAGAGTGATAAAATGAATAACACGGTATATATACGAGTAGATGGTAATGAAATAATTGCAACAGGTCATGTAATGAGGTGCTTATCAATTGCTGAACAGTTAAGAAAACAGGATGTGGAGGTGATATTTATAATTTCTGACGGCAGATCAGAAACAATGATAAAAGAAAAAAAATTTAAAGTTAATATTTTAAATACGATATGGGATAATCTTGATGAAGAAATTCCGGTAATAACAAATTATATAAAAGAAAATGCTGTTAAGATTTTGCTGATGGATTCATATTATATAACGAAAAGGTATCTGCATGAAATCTCAAAGTATACAAAAGTTGTTTATATTGATGATTTGAAGTTATTTCCATATGATGTATATGCATTGGTTCACGATGATCCGTTTTCAACGCAAGATGAATATCAGAGGTTATACAGTGGCTATAAAATGCCGAAGCTATTGGTTGGTGGCAGGTATGTACCACTTAGAGAAGAATTTATGTATAAACCATATTATGTTAATGAAGATGTTAAACGTATTTTGATTACAACTGGAGGAACAGATTCATTAAATATAACCGGAAAGTTATTAGAACGACTGATAAAAGAAAAAGCTATGTTGGGAATAGAACTTCATGTAATAGTTGGCAGGTTTAATATTCATAGGGAAGAGCTTAAAGATATGGCAAGATTACATGATAATATATATTTGCACGAGAATGTTACAAATATGTCATATTGGATGAGGTATTGCGATATAGCAATATCAGCAGGGGGAACAACATTATATGAACTGTGTGCCTGTGGAATTCCTACGATATGTCTCTCAATTGCAGATAATCAGGAAGAGATAGGAATATGGCAGGATAAAGGATACATGAAATATGCCGGAAATGCCTGTAAAAATATGGATGAATGTATAAATAATTGTGTTACGGATATTAAGGTATATTGTAAAGATATGAAAACCAGAGAAAAATCATCAAAAAGAATGCAAGAGTTACTGGATGGATTGGGGGCAGAAAGGATAGCAGAGTATTTGATAAATTTGCTTTAGACTATTTTAAATAGCTAAAATATATAAAACGATTAAGTATAGAAAAGAGGCACAAATATGGCAGAACAATATTATACAATATATAATATAGCACTTAAAAAATATAATGAGGCACTAAAAGAATTTTTATACAAATATATCAGATCAGGGAAAAGATGTATTGCATTTAGCACCAATATTATATCTGAAATGACAATAAATTATTTGAAAAATACGCCATTAGATGTTGAATTTATTGTTGATAATGGAGTGGATAATCAAGGTAAGGAGATTTATGGGAAAAGGGTATTTTCTCCAAAAGTTTTGAAGGAAAGATTTGATGATTCGTATATTATTCTAATAGCGTCTTCGTTTCAGAATGAAATGATAACCCAACTTGAAGAGTATGGTTATAAGATGAATGAGCATATTATTAAGTTGATTGATTTACCAGAGTTGATGAGTGACTATTCACATGTAAATCGTTCTGGTATGAAAGTAATGACACGTGAAGAAATCAAAGCAAGCCAGATAGGAATTTTAAAGGCACTAAAAGAGTATTCAGAACAATACAGATTAAGGTATTATCTTGGTTATGGAACAGCATTGGGAGCAGTAAGGCACGGGGGGTATATTCCCTGGGATGATGATGTTGATATATTGATACCTATAAATGATTTGATTAAATTAATTAAAATATTGGAGAAGGATGACAGATATAAAATAATATCACAATTTAATACGGATTATTATTATGGATGGGGATTTGGATATATGGTTGATTGTAATACAATTTGTGATATTAACAAATTTCCGGTTCAGTTGTCAACAGGGCAGAGCGTAGATATATTTCCGTTATATGGATTACCGGCCACAGAATATGATAGAGCCTTATTTATTAAGGAAGTTGAAAAATTAGAAAGTGATTGTATAATTAATTTTGCAGATGATGCTGCAAGGATTAAGTCTATAAAAAAATTTAATGAGTTATTAATGAAATTTGATTATAATGAATGTGAGATTGTTGGCAATGTTCCATTTTATAAGGATTTAGTTTATGATAAAAAAATGTTTGGTGAAGGTATAGAAATGAAGTTTGAAGAAACTGATTTTAAAATACCATCAGATTACGATGAGTATTTGAAACAGACATATGGAGATTATATGAAATTGCCACCTAAGGAGAAACAAAAGGGAGAGCATTTTTATCATACATATAAAAAATGATTAGGTCATTAAATAACAGCGAGGTGAAGATATGCAGGGTTTAATATTGGCAGCTGGGATGGGAAAGAGACTAAAGCAATTAACAGATAACAATACAAAGTGTATGGTTAAGGTTAATGGAGTAACTATGATTGAACGTGCATTACGGATTCTTGATAGAAAAGGACTATCTAAAATTGTCATAGTTGTTGGATATAAAGGGCAGAATTTAAAAGAATATGTAAAGGAACTTGATATAAATACTCCTATTATATTTATTGATAATCCTATATATGATAAAACTAACAATATATATTCATTGGCATTGGCAAAAGAGTATCTTTGTGTTGAAGATACCTTGATTTTAGAATCGGATATTGTTTTTGAAGAGAGTATTATAGATGGACTTTTGGAAGATGATAGGGAAACATTAGCCCTTGTCGACAAATTTGAAAGCTGGATGGATGGAACATGTATGGAATTAAATGATGAGGACTGTATTATCGATTTTATTCCAGGGAAACATTTAAAGTTTTCAGAGAAAGAGAATTATTATAAAACAGTTAATATATATAAGTTCAGTTCAAACTTTTCATCAAATACATATGTGCCATTTCTTTCAGCGTATGAGAAAGCTATGGGAGAAAATGAGTATTATGAGTCAGTTATTAAATTGATTGCAATGTTGGAGACAAGGGAGCTTAGAGCTAAAAGACTTGATGGTCAATTGTGGTATGAAATCGATAATATACAGGATTTAAATATTGCTGAATCGTTATTTGCAGAGTCAAAAAAAGAAAAATATAATAAAATTGCATGCAGATATGGAGGATATTGGAGATATCCTAAATTACTTGATTTTTGTTATCTTGTCAACCCGTATTATCCACCGGAAAAAATGTGTGAAGAAATAAAATCAAATTTTGAGACATTATTTACAGAATATCCTTCAGGAATGGATGTTAATTCATTGCTAGCAGCTGGAATGTTTGGTATAGACCAAAACAATATTATAGTTGGTAATGGCGCAGCAGAATTGATAAAGGTACTTATGGAGTATATTCTTCATAATATCAGTGGAAAATTAGGATGTATATATCCTACATTTCAAGAATATCCAAATAGATTTGATAAATCAAAAATAATAGCATTTGAATCCTGTAGAGAAGATTTTAAGTATTCAATAGATGATTTACTTAATTTTTATGATGATAAGGATATATCTGCAATTATATTAATAAATCCTGATAATCCGAGTGGTAATTATATAAAATATTCTGATTTAATAAGGTTTATAAAATGGGGAAAAGAAAGGGATATATATATAATTATTGATGAGAGTTTTGTGGATTTTGCGGATGTAGAAGATGGAACAGATATAAATGATTTGTCATTGATAAAAGAAGAGATTCTTGATACGAGTGATAAATTATTTATTATAAAAAGTATATCAAAATCTTATGGAATACCTGGGGCACGATTAGGAGTAATGGCGAGTTCGAATGTTGAAATAATTGAGAAAATGAAGAAAAATGTTGCAATATGGAATATAAATTCATTTGGGGAATTTTTCTTACAAATAAGGGAGAAATATGATAAAGACTACAATACTGCTTTATTAAAAGGAAGAAGTGTCAGGAAAAAATTTATTCAGGATCTCAGAAGAATAAAGTATTTAACTGCTTACGATTCACAGGCAAATTTTGTAATGTGCAAAGTGGATGGAGTTGATGTTGAAAATTTGTGTTGTGATTTGCTTAATAAAAATGTATTTATTAAAAACTTAACAAAAAAGATAGGAAATGGTAAACAGTATATAAGGTTGGCAGTAAGGACAGAAGAGGATAATAATTTGCTGATAAATATATTAAAAAATTATGAGTAATCGTGGTATGCATATGATTATGTATAAAATAAGGTGAATTAATAAAATCATTATGTCAAAACTGAAAATTAGGAAACAGAGAGAGTTTATTGATATATGTACAGGGGCAAAGGGGGGTAAGATATTGTATGATTCATTATTTAAAGAGATAATGAATCCGGAGTACTCACCTGAGCGTATGAATGATATGTTGTCAGTTCTGCTGAAGAGAAAAGTAAAGATAAAGGAAGTGCTGCCACTTGATTCAACACGGCTCGGTGAGGAGAGCAGTCTTATAATAATGGATATAGTTGTTGAACTTGAGGATGGTTCAATAGCGGATGTTGAAGTGCAGAAAGTAGGTTATGCATTTCTGGGAGAACGAATGGCATGTTATTCTGCAGATATGCTGAAGAGTCCGGCATACTTCGTGTGAGAAACTGAAGTGTACCGGGCTCTTTTTAACTTGATTGTAAATGGTATGTTTATATGGTATAATTTACTATATCCATTATCTTGTTAAGCTGGATTTTGAATGAATGTAGATTTTTAACTTTGGTGTACCCGTTTTCTGCAATCTGCATTCGTTCATCTTCATGTGCAAGATAATATTTAATCTTATATAGGAGATCGGACTGACTTTCATATATTACAAGGTCTTCACCGGGAGTGAAATATTTTACAAAGTCCTCCTGATAGTTGGATAATAGAAAGCCACCGCATCCCATGATGTCAAATGCTCTGAGAGGAATGCCGTTTATGATGCTTTTGAGTGTTATGTTAAGGTTTATCTTTGAACATTTAAATACATAAGGCATGGTATCATAATAATCCACAGGTCCCATACAGACGGCGTGTGGGAATACGGAAGTATCACCTGATGTATATAGTTTCAGATTGAAATTTTCTGATACAGCTTTAAGCAAATCGTGACGTTCTATTTCGGTTACTTTTCTTGCCATAAAACAATGGGAGTATACATATTCAGGAGTTTCTATACCATATTTGTTTATAGGATATGGTACAATCTTTTGAATTTCGTTTGTAATATCTTCGGTTAAAAGTTCCTGAAGAAAGAAATAACCGTATATTTTACTCTGAGCGGTAACAATACCGTCAATGTAACCTTTTGTATGCAGGGGCAGACTGTTGAATTTATCATATAATCTGTGCTTTTCGTTGTATAATGAACCTACAAAGGATACATCACTCCGGTACTTGGCAGTTATGGAATCATTTGGCTTGAATCTGTCATAGTAATCTGTATCGGCAGCAAGAGGAAGATAGTATACAGTATTTATACCGCCATTTTTTAGTTCATCATATATATTTTTATCAAATAAAAATATATAGTTACAACTGTTTATAATGGTATATGAATATAGGACTACATGGGGACTGTCATACACCCATGATATATATTTAATGTTGTGTCGCTTACAGTTATCGGATATTACCGGAAAGTAGTTAAATGTAAAAACTGCATCATAATTATTCGCAGAAACTTTAGAGTTAAAGAAATCATCAACAAATTTGGAGATGCGTACATCATCTATATTTAAATCAGTAAGTGTAACACTGTGTCCCAGCTCTTTCAGGGTAGAAACGACGTGTTCTATACCGTAGCTTTTTTGATTAATGGCTAAAATGTTCATATTAAAAGGCTGCCTCCTGTAAAAGATATAATAATACAGACTCAATTATACTAGGTTTGTATATGAAATACAAACTCAAAAATATTCAGGGAGGAGTATAATGATAATAACAAACAATTTACTTGAAATGTAAAAAATATGGATATAACCATAAAAGAAGGGGCGTATACAAGAAAAGAACTTATTGATTTATTGAATAGACGGTGTTAGAGGAAATGCAGCATTGGGAAGAGATTACTTTTCTGTAGAGAGAAGAGTGGTAAATATCGTTTCACTTGGAATTACTGCAATAAAAAGTGGTGTAAACAGCAAAAGTTTGGTATAATCAGTGTAATGTTTAGGTTAGGAGATGCAAAAAATGAATATAGAAAAATATATCCCATATGGAAGACAAAATATAGATGAAGATGATATAAAATCAGTGGTCGAAGTACTTCGTTCAGATTATGTGACCACGGGACCGAAGGTGAATGAATTTGAAGAGAAGGTGGCAAAATACTGCGGAGCAAAATATGCAGTTGCCATAGCAAACGGAACAGCAGCACTTCATGCAGCATGTATGGCAGCGGGTATAGGAAAAGGGGATGAAGTGATAACCACTCCTATCACATTTGTGGCTTCATCTAACTGTGTTCTGTATTGTGGAGGAACTCCGGTCTTTGCTGACATAGATGAAAAGACATACAATATTGATACTGATGATATAGAGAGAAAGATAACGTCAAAGACAAAGGCAATCATAGCGGTGCATTTTGCCGGCCAGCCATGTGATATGGACAGAATAAATGAGATTGCACGAAGACATAATCTCATCGTAATAGAAGATGCGGCCCATGCCCTTGGAGCAGAGTATAAAGGCAGAAAGATAGGAAGCATATCAGATATGACAACATTCAGTTTTCATCCGGTCAAACATATAACTACGGGTGAAGGCGGAATGATACTTACAAATAATAAGGATTTGTATGAAAAACTCATACTTGCAAGAACACATGGAATTACAAAAAATCCTGATAAAATGGAAAAATGTGATGGCGGCTGGTATTATGAGCAGATATCATTAGGATACAATTACAGAATAACAGATTTTCAATGCGCTCTTGGAATATCACAGATGAATAAGCTTGATAAATTTGTGGCTGGACGAAGGAAAATTGCCGCAAAATATGATAAGGCATTTGAAAATGATGACAGAATAGTAACGCCATATCAGAGTCCTGATGGAAAGAGTGCCTATCATCTTTATGTTATAAAGATAAGCAACCGTAAGGAGATGTTTGATAAATTAAGAGCAGCGGGAATAGGTGTTATTGTACACTACATACCGGTCTATACACAGCCGTACTACAGACATAACGGATATGAGAATACAAAGTGTGTTAATGCGGAACAGTACTATGAGTGTGCATTAAGCCTTCCTATATATCCGGGGCTGACGGATGAAGAACAGCAGTATGTAATAGATAAGGTGATAGAGAACTGCGGCTAAATATAAAGTTTTCACCATTTTTACCGATATAAATATATAGATTAAAAGCGAATGGAGGAAATATCTCATGCAGGATAACAGAACGGAACAGATAGAAGCATTAAATACAGCAAAGGATTATTGTATAAGACTATATAAAGGTGTTAATGCGTTGGCAGACGAACTTAGAACAGGAAGACTTCCGGATACGGAAGAATATATGAAAACAGTTATAAATGGAATTAACTGGGTATTTGAGGTGTACAATGCCACAAAGGATCTGATAAACGAAAATTGTGATTATATTGATAAGGACAAGGTAAATGCAGGGGCGGTAGAACTGGGAAAAGCAGTTGCAGATAATGATGATGAGAAAGCTGCAGATAAACTGGAGAATGTTATCGCACCATTTATACTTGATTTTCAGAAAGCTGTAGATAAGGTAAATGAGGCAGGCTGATTATCGGGTAAATAAATATCATTTGTGAAACGGAGAACTATCATGGCAGAATATGATTACCTCATAGTGGGTGCGGGATTGTTTGGTTCTGTATTTGCGTATGAGGCAGGACAGCGTGGAAAAAAATGTCTCGTAATAGACAGACGTGAACATGTAGGCGGAAATGTTTATACAGAGAAGATATGCGGAATAAATGTACATATGTACGGAGCGCATATATTCCATACAAATAATAAGAGAATCTGGGATTATGTAAATCAATTTGCAGAATTTAACAGATATACCAATTCACCTATAGCTAAATACAAGGATGAGTTATATAATATGCCCTTTAATATGAACACATTTCATCAGTTGTGGGGTGTAGTTACACCTGAACAGGCAAAGGCTAAGATAAATGAGCAGATAGAAGAAAGCGGTATAGTTAATCCTGAAAATCTTGAAGAACAGGCTATAAGTCTGGTGGGAAAAGATATATACGAAAAGCTTGTAAAGGGTTATACTGAAAAACAGTGGGGTCAGAAGGCGACAGATTTGCCATCTTTTATCATTAAGCGCCTGCCTGTAAGATTTACATATGACAATAACTATTTCAATGACAGATATCAGGGGATACCGATTGGGGGTTATACATCTATAATTAACAAAATGCTGGAAAAAGCAGATGTAAGAACCGGAACTGACTATCTGGCAGATAAAGAAAAATATGACAAGCTTGCCAATAAAACAGTATTCACCGGAATGATAGATGAGTATTATGGATACAGACTCGGAAAACTGGAATACAGAAGTCTGAGGTTTGAAAATGAGATTCTTAATATGTCAAATTATCAGGGAAATGCAGTTGTAAATTATACTGAGTACGAAGTACCGTATACAAGAATAATTGAGCATAAGCATTTTGAATGTATGAATCCGGATGAGATTGATAAGACAGTTATTACCCGTGAATATCCAAAGACATGGAAAGCAGGAGATGAGCCTTATTATCCGGTAAATAATACAAAGAATAATGAACTCTATGAAAAATACAGAGAATTGTCATTGCAGGAGAATAATGTTATATTCGGTGGAAGACTTGCACAATATAAATATTATGATATGCACAATGTAATAGAAAGTGCGCTTGAATGTGTAAAAGAAAATATGGATTAAAAAAATACGGTCATGTGCCACTCATAAAAAGAATAATTTTATGAGGCGGACATATGACCGTATTTTTATTTATATATATCCATTAAACATCATACCTGTGTATATTGATGTAACATACGGATTTGAAAATGATATAACAGGATTCGGATAAGATATCATGGTTTTATCAACGTATCTCATAGGGTTGATACTCATTCCGTCGGCAAGTTTGCCAAGTTCTGTAGTAAATGAGGTGATAACTGAGAGTGAATCTGCTATATTATTGTCATCTATTGCCTGTGATACGAGAGATTCATCAATGTTTAAATGCCCTGCATCATCAGAGGTTATACCTACAGACTCCAGAGAATTTTTATGATGTCTGTATATACCGGTGAGTTCCTTTGTTAATCTTGAAGAGTCACCATTTCCTTCTGCTTTGGCAGCCGCCATATCTGCTACATGATTATACTTGGAAGTCAGGTCTGAGACTGACTCCATAATTGAATCAAAATCCGGTTTAAATCCTATATGAACGGTTTCGTCATCTGTCGTATCCTTAAGGCTTATTTCGAATCCTTTATTAATTGTAAATGTATTTGAAGATGAACTTCGTTCTTCACCGTTTAAAGTAAACCTTGCGTTTGAGGGCTCTGTGGTCATCTGGTTAAGTCCCAAGTAATCAACAATGTCTCCGAGATTATCTGAATTGTTTACAATAGAGAAAATCTGCGGCTTAAATCCGAGACCGGTTGAAACGGATGTAAGTGACAATGCACTGTTATCCGAAGAATTCTTTTTAACTTCAGCGGTAATCCCGATATCAGATCTGTTTACCAGTCTTGCAAGTTTATCCTGAAGTGTACGGTTTGTATCTGAATCATTAACCTTAAACTGCAATTCATATGAGTATTCGTTAATGTTAATATCAAATGAATATTCGCCCCGTGGAAGATTAAGTTTATTTTGGGACAGATAATTTCCCGTATTTATCTGCGGAGTGGCAAGATGACTGACTTCTATATCAAAATCAGGGGAATCGCTGTCCGATTCAGTTCCTATATAGCGGGCGGTAATTTTATTTTCGTTACTGCTGTTTGCCTTCTTCTTGGCACCCTTTAATATAGAATCAGAATCAAGGGATTCTGCAACTTCCTTAAGTGAATAAGCATTTTCCTTTAAATCTATGGCATATTTCTGCACATCTTCATTAAGGTCAAGTTTATATAATGGGGACTTGCGGCTTATACGCAGTATATTGTTGTAAACTTCCCTGAGTTCACTCTTCTTATGTGCGTTGTTACTAAGAAGTTTATTATTACCGGCATATGTAGTTAAATAATAGTTATATACTGAATTAATCATATCCATCACCATATCTTCCTAAACGTGTCATTGTTAATAATCCCGAATCAGGGTATAAAAATCAGAGCCGGGTGTGTCCGACTACCTATATTATAATATGTAGAAAATGAAATATCAATAAAAATTTCATCAGAATCATATGAGTGAATAATGGAAGCATAAAAAAATGTTGACGATTCAGGTTCACTGTGTTATAGTAAATGGGCAATGGAAGAAGTCTTTTTTTTTTGCTCAAAACGTTTTTGGATGACAAAAACAATGGGCAATTGCATTTAGAAAAGATAAATGCAGCTAAAAATGAATTAAAGTGGAGGTGGATGTTGTGCGCGTAAAGATCACATTGGCATGTACTGAGTGTAAACAGCGAAACTACAATACTACGAAGGATAAGAAAAATCATCCTGACAGAATGGAAACAAAGAAGTATTGCAGATTTTGTAGAAAACACACATTACACAAAGAAACTAAGTAGTCAGATTTGATGGAAGAGAGGTAAACTATGGGAGAAGCTAAAGCAACAGAAAAAGCTCCGAAAAAGAGCTGGTTTGCCGGCCTTCAAGCCGAATTCAAAAAGATAATCTGGCCAGACAAAGCGTCTATCACAAGACAAACAGTGGCAGTTGCTATTATCTCTGTATTCTTAGGTGCGTTAATTAAAATATTGGATATGATTATTCAATTAGGACTTAATTTGATAGCATAATAAGGAGTAAGGTGGATATATGTCAGAGGCAAATTGGTATGTTGTTCATACTTATTCAGGGTATGAAAACAAGGTAAAAGCCAACATTGAGAAAACGATTGAAAACAGAAAACTTCAGGATCAGATTCTTGAGGTAACGGTTCCTATGCAGGATATGATTGAGATGAAGAATGGTGCCAAGAAACAGGTTCAGAAGAAAATGTTTCCTGGATATGTTCTTATTCACATGATTATGAATGATGATACATGGTATGTCGTTAGAAATACCAGAGGTGTTACAGGATTCGTAGGACCGGGATCAAAACCTGTTCCGCTTACTGAAGAAGAGATGAAACCGTTAGGAATCAAACCGGCAGAAGTTGTGGTTGATTTTGAGGTCGGTGATACTGTCACAGTTATTGGCGGAGTGTGGGAAGACACTGTTGGAGAAATCAAAAAGATTGATCCTCACAAACAGATGGTTACAATCAACGTAGATATGTTTGGCCGTGAAACACCGGTAGAAATAAGTTTCACAGAAGTAAAAAAGATGGATTTCTAATTAAAAACAAGGTGGAGGAATACCACAATTTATTTAGGAGGTGCCATAATGGCAAAGAAAGTAGAAGGATATATTAAGTTACAGATTGCAGCCGGAAAAGCAACACCGGCACCACCTGTTGGACCTGCACTTGGACAGCATGGTGTAAACATCGTACAGTTTACAAAAGAGTTCAATGCAAGAACAGCAGATCAGGCAGGAATGATTATTCCTGTAGTTATTACTGTATATGCTGACAGAAGTTTTAGTTTTATAACAAAGACACCACCTGCAGCAGTTCTTATCAAGAAAGCTTGTAAGATTGATAAAGGATCTTCAGTTCCTAACAAGACAAAAGTTGCTAAGATTTCTAAGGCTGATGTTCAGAAAATCGCTGAGACAAAGATGCCTGACTTAAATGCTGCATCTCTTGAGGCTGCTATGAGCATGATCGCAGGAACAGCAAGAAGTATGGGAATTACAGTAGAAGAATAAAATAAAAAAGTAATTAACAGGTAATCGGACGGTGGGAGGAAATACAGAATTATATCTGATATCCCGCTAATACCACTAGGAGGTCAATATAATGAAACATGGTAAGAAATATTTAGAGGCAGCTAAAGCTATAGACCGCGCTGCACTCTATGATACAGCAGAGGCTGTTGCATTAGTAAAGAAGACAGCTACTGCAAAATTTGATGAAACAATTGAGGCTCATATCAGAACAGGTTGTGACGGACGTCACGCTGACCAGCAGATTCGTGGAGCTGTTGTTTTACCACACGGTACAGGAAAGAAAGTAAGAGTTCTTGTATTTGCAAAGGGTGATAAGGTAGCAGAGGCTGAAGAAGCAGGAGCAGAATTTGTAGGAGGAGAAGAACTCATTCCTAAGATTCAGAACGAGAACTGGTTTGATTTTGATGTTGTTGTAGCTACACCGGACATGATGGGTGTTGTAGGTCGTTTAGGACGTGTACTCGGACCAAAAGGTTTAATGCCTAACCCTAAAGCCGGAACAGTAACTATGGACGTTAAGAAAGCTGTAGCTGATATTAAAGCCGGTAAGATTGAATACAGACTTGATAAGACTAATATTATCCACGTGCCAATCGGAAAAGCTTCATTCAGTGAAGAACAGTTAGCGGACAACTTCCAGACGCTTATAGATGCAATCAATAAAGCAAAACCTAGCACATTAAAGGGACAGTATTTAAAGAGTGTAACACTTACATCTACAATGGGACCTGGTGTTAAGTTAAACGTTGGTAAATTATCCAACTAAAAATTGGTTGACAAAATAAATATTGTGTGCTAAAATGCACAAAGTGTTAAGACCGAAGACAGTAGGTGCCGCAAGGCGTAAATGAAGATGCCTACCGAGGATTTAAGGACATTTAGTATGTTTATTCAGCCCTTTTTGTTTTCGGACAAAGAGGGCTTTTTTGATATAATCCTTGAATTAGTTAACGTCTTATCCAATAATACAAGGAGGCAGACATTCATGGCTAAAGTAGAAATTAAGAAACCTATAGTTGATGAGATTTCTGAATTACTTAATGGCGCACAGTCAGCAGTAGTTGTAGACTACCGTGGACTTACAGTTGAAGAAGATACAAAGCTTCGTAAAGAATTACGTGAAGCTGGTGTTACTTACAAAGTATATAAGAACACAATGATTAACTTCGCTATTAAAGGAACAGATTTCGAAAGCTTAGCTCCACATTTAGAGGGACCTACAGCTATAGCAGTTTCTAAAGAAGATGCTACAGCACCAGCAAGAGTTTTATACAAATTTGCTAAAGAGGCAGAAGCTCTTGAATTAAAAGCCGGTGTAGTAGAAGGTGTATATTATGATGCTGATGGAATCAAGACAGTTGCTTCTATCCCATCAAGAGAAGAATTACTTTCAAAATTCCTTGGAAGTATTCAGTCACCTATTACAAACTTTGCTCGTGTTATTAAGCAGATTGCTGAAAAACAGGAAGAAAACGCATAATAAAATAATATTAATTGGAGGAAATTAGAGATGACAACTCAGGAAATTATTGAAGTAATCAAAGGTTTAACAGTATTAGAATTAAACGATTTAGTAAAAGCATGTGAGGAAGAATTCGGTGTTTCTGCAGCAGCTGGTGTTGTTGTAGCAGCTGGAGCAGCTGGAGCAGCAGGCGGAGCTGAAGAGAAGACAGAGTTCGACGTAGAGTTAACAGAAGTTGGACCAAACAAGGTTAAGGTTATCAAAGCTGTACGTGAAGCTACAGGATTAGGATTAAAGGAAGCTAAGGAATTAGTTGACAACGCACCTAAGGTAATCAAAGAAGGCGCTTCTAAGGAAGAGGCTGAGGACATCAAGACAAAACTTGAAGCTGAAGGAGCTAAGGCTACTTTAAAATAATTAATATTTTACCGTACGAGGGAGATATCAGAAAAGATATCTCCCTTTATTAATTTATTTAGTGAGTTTCTCAAGAGAAAACATAAAAAAAGCTTGACAGAGAAAATAAGAGATGCTAGAATGGAAAATGCACTATTATGGCAAGGTATATTTTGCCATAATGGAATATTTAATATTATGAACCAAGGGGTGAAATGTCAATGGAGAAAAACAGAATACGTCCAATTAAGGCAGGAAAAGGTATCAGAATGAGTTATGCCAGACAAAAAGAGGTACTTGAAATGCCTAATTTGATTGAAATCCAGAAGGATTCATATCAGTGGTTTTTGGACGAAGGACTCAAAGAAGTTTTCAACGACATCTCGCCAATTGAAGATTACAGCGAACATTTAAGTCTTGAATTCGTGGATTTTCAACTGTGTGAAGATGAAGTAAAGTATTCTATTGAAGAGTGCAAAGAGCGAGATGCTACTTATGCTGCTCCGCTCAAAGTCAAAGTGAGACTTCACAACAAAGAAACAGGTGAAATCAGCGAACACGAGATATTTATGGGTGATTTACCTCTTATGACCGCCACAGGAACATTTGTAATAAATGGTGCTGAGCGAGTTATCGTTAGCCAGTTGGTGCGTTCACCGGGTATATACTATGGCATCGCACATGATAAGATTGGTAAGGAGCTGTATTCAAGTACAGTTATTCCTAACAGAGGTGCATGGTTAGAGTATGAGACAGATTCTAATGATGTATTTTATGTTCGTGTGGATAGAACCAGAAAAGTACCTGTGACAGTTCTTATCAGAGCTTTAGGCTACGGAACTAACGCAGAGATTATAGATTTGTTTGGTGAAGAACCAAAACTTTTGGCTACATTTGAGAAGGACACTTCTGATAATTATCAGGATGGCCTTTTAGAATTGTACAAGAAAATAAGACCGGGTGAACCGCTTTCAGTTGAAAGTGCTGAGTCACTTATAGCCGGCATGTTTTTTGATGCAAGAAGATATGATTTGGCAAAAGTGGGAAGATATAAATTTAATAAGAAACTTTCATTTAAGAACAGATTAACAGGTCACGTTCTTGCAGAAGAAGTTGTTGATATGACAACAGGTGAGATAATTGCCGAGGCAGGAACAACAGTTGATGAAGATATGGCAGGCGAGATTCAGAATGCAGCTGTACCTTATGTTATGGTGCAGACAGAAGAGAGAAATGTTAAAGTTATATCAAATATGATGGTTGATATCAATCATTATGTTGATTTTGACTGCAAAGAACTCGGTATAACTGAAAATGTATTCTATCCTGTACTTGCAACTATTCTTGAAGAAAATGATACAGAGGAAGATTTAAAGGATGCAATCCGCAAAAATGTTACGGAACTTATTCCTAAACATATAACAAAAGAGGATATTATAGCATCTATAAACTACAATATGCATCTTGAGTGGGGAATCGGTAATTCAGATGATATCGATCACCTTGGAAACAGACGTATACGTGCAGTAGGTGAATTGCTTCAGAACCAGTACAGAATTGGTCTTTCAAGAATGGAAAGAGTAGTAAGGGAAAGAATGACTACTCAGGATCTTGAAGGGGTATCACCTCAGTCACTTATCAATATTAAACCTGTTACGGCAGCTGTAAAGGAATTCTTCGGAAGTTCACAGTTGTCACAGTTTATGGATCAGAACAACCCTCTTGGTGAGCTTACACATAAGAGACGTTTATCTGCATTGGGACCAGGTGGTTTGTCAAGAGACCGTGCCGGATTCGAGGTTCGAGATGTACATTATACACATTACGGAAGAATGTGCCCTATAGAGACACCTGAAGGACCTAACATTGGTCTTATCAACTCGCTTGCTTCATATGCAAGGATTAATCAGTATGGATTTATAGAGGCTCCTTACAGAAAGTTAGACAAAACTGATCCTTCAAATCCTAAGGTTACAGATGAAGTTATTTATCTTACAGCAGATGAAGAAGACAGATATGTAGTAGCACAGGCTAATGAGCCGTTAGATGAAGAAGGACATTTTATCAGTAACAACGTTTCAGGACGTTATAGAGAAGAGACATCAGAATTTGAGAAGAAGAAAGTTGACTTAATGGACGTTTCTCCTAGAATGGTATTCTCAGTTGCTACATCAATGATTCCGTTCCTTCAGAACGATGATGCTAACCGAGCACTTATGGGATCAAACATGCAGAGACAGGCCGTTCCACTTCTTACAACAGAAGCACCTGTTATCGGTACAGGTATGGAGACTAAGGCTGCGGTTGACTCAGGTGTGTGTGTGGTTGCAAAGAGAGACGCTACAGTTGAGCGTTCTACTTCAAAGGAAATTACATTAAGATATGATGATAAGTCTACAGAGACATATAAACTCATTAAATTCTCAAGAAGTAACCAGAGCAACTGCTATAACCAGAGACCTATCGTATTCAAGGGTGATCATGTAGTTAAAGGTCAGGTAATTGCTGACGGAGCTTCAACATCAAACGGTGAGCTTGCTCTTGGTAAGAATCCGCTTATCGGATTTATGACATGGGAAGGTTACAACTACGAGGATGCGGTTCTGTTAAGTGAAAGACTTGTCAGAGATGATGTTTATACATCAGTTCATATAGAGGAATATGAATCAGAGGCACGAGATACAAAACTCGGACCTGAAGAGATTACAAGAGATGTTCCGGGTGTTGGTGATGATGCACTTAAGAATCTCGACGAGAGAGGAATTATCCGTATAGGTGCAGAGGTACGTGCCGGAGATATTCTTGTAGGTAAGGTTACTCCTAAGGGAGAGACAGAGCTTACTGCTGAAGAGAGACTTTTAAGAGCAATCTTCGGTGAGAAAGCAAGAGAAGTAAGAGATACATCATTAAAGGTTCCTCATGGTGAATATGGTATCGTTGTTGATGCAAAGGTATTTACAAGAGAGAACGGTGATGAATTATCACCTGGTGTAAATGAACATGTTCGTATATATATAGCACAGAAGAGAAAGATATCCGTCGGAGATAAGATGGCCGGACGTCATGGTAACAAGGGTGTGGTTTCCCGTGTATTACCTGTAGAAGATATGCCATTCCTTCCAAACGGAAGACCGCTTGATATCGTGCTTAATCCACTCGGTGTGCCTTCGCGTATGAATATCGGTCAGGTACTTGAGATTCATCTCAGTCTTGCAGCTAAAGCGTTAGGACTTAATGTATCTACACCTGTATTTGACGGTGCAGATGAGAAAGACATCATGGATACATTAGAGATGGCGAACGATTATGTAAATGGTGAATGGGATGATTTTAAAGACAAATATAAGGATTATCTTGATGAAGGAATAATGCAGTATCTTGGTGATCATCTTGAACATAGAGAGTTGTGGAAAGGTGTTCCACTTACAAGAGACGGTAAAGTACAGTTGAGAGACGGACGTACAGGTGAGTTCTTTGATGGAAAAGTTACAATAGGACACATGCATTACCTGAAACTTCATCATCTGGTTGATGATAAGATTCATGCCCGTTCAACAGGTCCTTACTCATTAGTAACACAGCAGCCACTCGGTGGTAAAGCACAGTTTGGTGGTCAGCGTTTCGGAGAGATGGAGGTTTGGGCACTTGAAGCATACGGTGCTGCATATACATTGCAGGAGATTCTTACAGTTAAGTCCGATGACGTTGTAGGACGTGTTAAGACTTACGAAGCTATCATTAAAGGTGAGAATATTCCTGAGGCAGGTATACCTGAGTCATTCAAGGTATTGTTAAAAGAGCTTCAGTCTCTTGCACTTGATGTAAAAGTATTAAAGGATGATAATACAGAAGTAGAATTAATGGAAAGCATTGATTACGGTGACACTGACATTAATTCAATTCTTTCTGAGGAAGACAGAAAATATCACAGAGAAGAAGATTTAGCTTCTATGGGATATCAGGAACAGGCATTCGAGGGTGAAGAACTTGTGAGTGTCGATGAAGGAGAAGATGAAAGTGAAGAACTTTCAGAAGATGATTTCTCAGATGATTATAGTAGTGATGAAGAATAGAAGGGAGTGTCTTGAATGCCTGAAACAACAAACGAGACTTATCAGCCAATGACATTTGATAAAATTCGTATAGGTCTTGCATCACCTGAAAAAATCAGGGAATGGTCAAGAGGAGAAGTTAAAAAGCCGGAGACTATCAATTACAGAACATTAAAACCTGAAAAGGATGGTCTGTTCTGTGAAAGAATATTCGGACCTAGCAAAGACTGGGAGTGTCATTGTGGAAAATATAAAAAAATAAGATATAAAGGTGTAATCTGTGACCGTTGTGGTGTTGAGGTTACAAAGTCAAGCGTAAGAAGAGAGCGTATGGGTTCTATCGAGCTTGCAGCACCTGTATCACATATATGGTATTTCAAGGGAATTCCTAGTAGAATGGGACTCATACTTGATTTATCACCTAGAGTACTTGAAAAGGTATTATATTTTGCATCATATATAGTTCTTGATCAGGGAGAGACAGACCTGCAGTATAAGCAGGTACTCTCTGAAAAAGAATTCAGAGATGCATATGATAAATGGGGAAATGCATTCAGAGTAGGAATGGGTGCTGAGGCGGTACTTGAGCTTCTTGAAGCAATTGATCTTGAGAAGGAGTCAGTTGAGTTAAAGAGTGCACTTGAAGGCTCATCGGGTCAGAAACGTGCGCGTATTGTAAAGAGACTTGAGGTTATTGAGGCTTTCAGAGCATCAGGAAACAAACCTTCATGGATGATATTACAGGTAATACCTGTAATCCCACCGGATTTAAGACCTATGGTACAGCTTGATGGAGGACGTTTTGCAACATCTGACTTGAATGATCTGTATCGTAGAATTATCAATAGAAATAACCGTCTTCAGAGACTTTTAGAGCTTGGAGCACCTGAGATTATCGTAAGAAACGAGAAGAGAATGCTTCAGGAAGCTGTTGATGCTCTTATAGATAACGGTAGAAGAGGAAGACCTGTAACAGGACCTGGAAACAGAGCATTAAAATCATTATCTGATATGCTTAAAGGTAAACAGGGACGTTTCCGTCAGAACCTTCTCGGAAAACGTGTTGACTATTCAGGACGTTCAGTTATCGTAGTAGGACCGGAACTTAAGATTTACCAGTGTGGTCTTCCTAAAGAGATGGCAATAGAGCTTTTCAAGCCATTTGTTATGAAAGAACTTGTAGCAAATGGAACAGCACATAATATTAAGAGCGCAAAGAAAATGGTTGAAAGACTTCAGACAGAAGTGTGGGATGTACTTGAAGATGTAATTAAGGAGCATCCGGTTATGCTGAACCGTGCCCCGACTCTTCACAGACTCGGAATTCAGGCATTTGAGCCTATACTTGTTGAAGGTAAGGCTATTAAGCTTCACCCACTTGTTTGTACAGCGTTCAACGCCGATTTCGATGGTGATCAGATGGCTGTCCATCTTCCACTTTCAGTTGAAGCACAGGCAGAGTGCCGATTCCTTCTTCTCTCGCCTAACAACCTGTTAAAACCTTCTGACGGTGCGCCGGTTGCCGTTCCTTCACAGGATATGGTACTTGGTATATATTACCTTACTCAGGAAAGAGAAGGCGATAAGGGTGAAGGCAAGATATTTAAAGGAATTAATGAAGCACTTTTAGCTTATGAAAATGGAGCTATAACACTTCATTCAAAGATAAAGGTAAGAGTAACAAGAGAAGTTGACGGAAAAGTCTTAACCGGACCTGTAGAGTCAACACTTGGAAGATTTATATTTAATGAAATACTTCCTCAGGATCTCGGACTTACAAAACGTGAAACAGAAGAAGACATGTTAAAACTCGAGGTTGATTACCATGTTGGTAAGAAACAGTTAAAGAAGATTCTCGAGAAAGTTATTAATGTTCACGGAGCAACAAAGACTGCTGAAGTACTTGATGACATAAAGGCAATGGGATATAAATATTCAACAAGAGCAGCAATGACTGTTTCAATTTCGGATATGACTATTCCAAAAGAAAAACAGCCTATACTTGCTGAGGCAGAGCAGACAGTTGAAAAGATTACAAAGAACTTCAAACGTGGTTTCATAACTGATGAAGAAAGATATAAAGAAGTTATCAGAACATGGCAGGATGCCGATGACAGAATTACACATGCACTGTTGACAGGTCTTGATAAATATAACAATATTTTCATGATGGCGGATTCCGGAGCCCGTGGTTCTGACAAACAGATTAAACAGCTTGCAGGTATGCGTGGACTCATGGCTGATACAACAGGTAGAACTATCGAACTTCCTATCACATCAAACTTCCGTGAGGGACTTGATGTATTGGAGTACTTCATTTCAGCTCATGGAGCAAGAAAAGGACTTTCAGATACAGCTCTTCGTACAGCCGATTCTGGATACCTTACAAGACGTCTTGTAGATGTATCTCAGGAACTTATTATTCACGAGGTTGACTGTAGCGTCGGAAGAGAGATTCCATTTATGGAAGTCAAAGCATTTGCAAATGGTTCAGAGTCTATAGAGTCTCTTGAAGAGAGAATAACAGGACGTTATTCAGCAGAGACAATATATGATGAGAACGGTGAGATTATCGTAAAGAAGAATCATATGATTACTCCTAAGAGAGCAGCAAAGGTTGTTGCTACAGGAAGAGAATCAGTTAAGATAAGAACAATCCTTACATGTAGAGCTCATGACGGTGTTTGTGCAAAATGTTATGGTGCTAACATGGCAACAGGTCAGGCTGTTCAGGTCGGTGAGGCTGTAGGTATCATAGCTGCACAGTCAATCGGTGAGCCTGGTACACAGCTTACTATGCGTACTTTCCATACTGGTGGTGTTGCCGGTGGAGATATTACACAGGGTCTTCCTAGAGTAGAAGAGTTATTTGAGGCAAGAAAGCCAAAGGGTCTTGCAATAATAACAGAAATACCTGGTAGAGCCGAGATAAAAGATACAAAGAAAAAACGTGAAATTATCGTAACAGATAATGAGACAGGTAACTCAAAGACATACCTCATTCCTTATGGATCAAGAATTAAAATTCAGGATGGCGTAATGTTAGAGGCCGGTGATGAACTTACAGAAGGTAGTGTAAACCCACATGATATTCTTAGAATAAAAGGTGTCAGAGCAGTACAGGATTACATGATCAAAGAAGTTCAGAATGTATACAGACTTCAGGGTGTTGAGATTAACGATAAACATATAGAGGTTATCGTAAGACAGATGCTTAAGAAGATAAGAATCGAGTCAAGTGGAGACAGTGATTTCTTACCTGGTACAACAGTTGATGTACTTGATTTCAATGATGTAAATGAGAAACTTGAGGAAGAGGGCAAGGAGCTTGCCGAAGGTAAGCAGATAATGCTCGGTATAACTAAGGCATCACTTGCTACAAATTCATTCCTTTCAGCAGCATCATTCCAGGAGACAACTAAGGTTCTTACAGAAGCAGCAATCAATGGTAAGGAAGATCCGCTTGTAGGATTAAAAGAAAATGTTATCATTGGTAAGCTTATACCGGCAGGTACCGGAATGAAGAGATACCGTTCAGTAAAACTTGATACTGAGTCAGATGAGTTTATGCTCAGTGAAGAGGATGAATTGGATGATATTGTTGATATGCCGGAAGACGGTGAAGAAGTAACAGAAGATGTAGATAATACATCAGAAGAAAACGATGTCGAAGTTGAAATAAATGAAATAGACGAAGAGACAGATGTTCCTGAAGTAGATACTGAGGAATAAAGTTTTTACCATAGAAGGGTGCTGTATTACAGTGCCCTTCTTCGTTATCAGGAGAGTGTGTATGAGAATAAAAAAAATAATGATAATATTTATGGCAGTGATTATGTTGTGGGGTGTGACAGCCATAAACACATATGCGGATGAAAATGAAGAACATGTTTATATTATAAAGGTAAACAGGGTTCAAAATTGCGTAACAATATATCTCAATGATCCCGGAATGGATTATGCCACACCGTATAAGAGCATGACATGTTCTACGGCTGCCCAGATTGAAAATACCCCTTTGGGTTCATTTACCATTTCGGAAAAGAAGGATTGGGGAAAACTTGTGGATGGTTCATGGGGGCAGTATTGTAGCAGAGTGGAAGGACAGATAATGATTCATTCTGTACCATATACTGATAAGAGAAATGACAGTCTGGAAGTAGAAGAATATAATAAACTCGGTGAACCGGCATCATTGGGCTGCATAAGGCTGAGAGCCGTGGATGCACAGTGGATATATGATAATTGTAAAGAGGGAACGGAAGTTGTTATATATGATGATGAGGTTTCAGCGGGACCGCTTGGCAAGCCTGATATAGCAAAGATTCCGGAAGGATATGAAAATGAGGGATGGGATCCTACGGATACAAATCCTGATAATCCTTGGAATAATCTGCAGCCTGTAATAAATGGAGCAACTGATATAGATACAGATGAAGGAGAAAGTGTCAATCTCACTGAGAATATTTCTGCTGTTGATATCTTTGGGGCGGATATAAGAGACAGAGTAAGAGTCGATGGAGATTATGATTTTAACGTTCCGGGAGAATACGAACTTCAGTATGTTGTTACCGACGGGTATGAACATTCTGCTACAGTTCCGTTTAAACTCACTGTAAGAAAAGTAGAAGAGGAAACTACGGAAAAAGTTCAAAACATAAAACAGAAAGATACAGAGCCAAAGACCGGGGTCGGACCTGTAATGAAGATTATATTTTTTGCAGTGTGTACCTTTGCCGTGGCAACATTAATTGTCAAGAAAAAGTAAAATATCTATTGACATTTAATATTTGAATATATATAATAAAAAAGCATGTGTATATATGTTCAGACATATTTATGCATAAATGTAGAAATGTGACTACAAACAATAATTCTAACAGGAGGTGAAAACGCATGCCTACATTTAACCAGTTAGTAAGAAAAGGAAGAAAGACAGCTGAAAAGAAGTCAACTGCACCTGCACTTTTAAAGGGATACAACTCTTTACAGAAGAAAGCAATTGATACAGCTTCTCCACAGAAGAGAGGAGTTTGTACAGCAGTTAAGACAGCTACTCCTAAGAAGCCTAACTCAGCGCTTAGAAAAATCGCCAGAGTTCGTCTTTCAAACGGTATCGAAGTAACAAGTTACATTCCGGGAGAAGGTCATAACCTTCAGGAACATAGTGTTGTTCTTATCCGTGGTGGAAGAGTAAAGGATTTACCAGGTACAAGATACCATATCGTTAGAGGTACACTTGATACAGCAGGTGTAGCTAAGAGACGTCAGGCTCGTTCTAAATACGGCGCAAAGAGACCGAAGGACGCAAAATAGGAATAATCACAGGTTGAATGATTAAGTGCCCGGAATTAGAAATATTGTTTATAGTTTTTTAGATAAAATTCTTTACAATTATTATTTAAGCCCGTGCGCGAACACAACAAAGTGAGTACCGATGATTTAATTAAATTTATTAAGGAGGGAAGAACCGTGCCACGTAAAGGACATACTCAGAAAAGAGACGTATTAGCAGATCCTATGTACAATAATAAAGTGGTATCTAAGCTTATCAACAACGTTATGTTAGATGGTAAGAAAGGTGTTGCTCAGAAAATCGTATATGGAGCATTTGCAAGAGTTGAAGAAAAAGCTGGAAAGCCAGCAATCGATGTATTTGAGGAAGCTATGAATAACGTTATGCCTGTTCTCGAAGTAAAGGCAAGACGTATAGGTGGAGCAACATATCAGGTACCTATCGAGGTTAGAGCAGACAGAAGACAGGCTTTAGCACTTCGTTGGCTTACTGGATACTCTCGTAAGAGAGGCGAGAAGACTATGGAAGAAAAACTCGCTAACGAGATTTTAGATGCAGCTAACAATACAGGCGCATCTGTTAAGAAAAAAGAAGATATGCACAAAATGGCAGAAGCAAACAAAGCTTTCGCTCATTACAGATTCTAATTATTTCTATAAGAAGAATTACAGTGATTATTTAGTTGCATAGATAGAAATATAAGGAGGAAGTAACCTTGGCTGGAAGAGAATATCCACTTGAAAGAACAAGAAACATTGGTATTATGGCTCATATCGATGCTGGTAAAACAACATTAACAGAGCGTATCTTATATTATACCGGTGTAAATCATAAAATCGGTGATACACACGAAGGTACTGCAACAATGGACTGGATGGCTCAGGAGCAGGAAAGAGGTATCACAATCACTTCAGCAGCTACAACTTGCCATTGGACACTTGAGGAAAATGGTAAGAAAAAGGCAGGCGCTCCAGAGCATCGTATCAACATCATTGATACTCCGGGACACGTTGACTTTACTGTAGAGGTTGAGCGTTCACTCAGAGTACTTGATGGTGCTGTAGGTGTATTTGATGCACAGAACGGTGTTGAGCCACAGTCAGAGAATGTATGGCGTCAGGCTGATACTTATGGTGTTCCACGTATGGCATTCATGAACAAGATGGATAAGATTGGTGCAGATTTCTTTGGATCATGTAATCAGCTTATTACAAAACTTGGAAAGAATCCAGTGCTCATACAGATTCCAATCGGTAAGGAAGATTCATTTGCAGGTATCATCGACTTATTCGAGATGCAGGCTTATACATTCAACAACGATAAGGGTGATGACATCACTATCGGTGAGATTCCTGATGATCTTAAGGATCAGGCAGCAGAATATCATGACAAGCTCGTTGAGCAGGTTGTTGAACTTGATGAAGACCTTATGGAGAAATATCTTGAAGGTGAAGAAGTTACAGTACCAGAGCTTAAGGCAGCATTAAGAAAAGGAACTATAGCTGGTGAGGCAATTCCTTGTCTTTGTGGTACAGCTTACAAGAACAAAGGTGTACAGAAACTTCTTGATGCCATTCTTGAATATATGCCGGCTCCAACAGATGTACCAGACATCACAGGAACGGATATGGATGGAAATGAAATTACAGTTAAATCTTCAGATGATGAGCCATTTGCAGCTTTAGCATTTAAGATTATGACTGACCCATTCGTAGGTAAATTAGCATTCTTCAGAGTTTATGCAGGTACATTAAATTCAGGTTCTTATGTACTTAACTCTACAAAGAATAAGAAAGAAAGAGTTGGACGTATCCTTCAGATGCATGCCAACAACAGAAAAGAAATAGATATAGTTTATTCAGGAGATATCGCTGCTGCAGTTGGTCTTAAAGTAACAACTACAGGTGATACTATCTGTGATGAACAGCATTCTGTAATCTTAGAGTCTATGGAATTCCCAGAGCCGGTTATCGAGCTTGCTATTGAGCCTAAGACAAAAGATGCTCAGGGTAAGATGGGTGAAGCTTTAGCAAAACTTGCTGAAGAAGATCCAACATTCAGAGCTCATACTGATAAAGAAACAGGTCAGACAATCATCGCCGGAATGGGTGAGCTTCATCTTGACATTATCGTTGACAGACTTCTTCGTGAGTTCAAGGTAGAAGCTAATGTAGGTGCTCCACAGGTTGCTTACAGAGAGGCAATCACAAAAGCAGTTGACGTTGACAGCAAGTACGCTAAACAGTCAGGTGGACGTGGACAGTACGGACATTGTAAGGTTAAATTTGAGCCTATGGATGCAAACGGTGAAGAGTTATTCAAGTTTGAGTCAACAGTAGTTGGTGGTTCTATTCCTAAGGAATATATCCCGGCTGTTGGTGAAGGTATTGAAGAAGCAACAAAATCAGGTATCCTTGCAGGATTCCCTGTTGTTGGTGTTCACGCTACAGTATATGATGGATCTTATCATGAAGTCGATTCATCAGAAATGGCATTCCACATTGCCGGATCTATGGCATTTAAAGATGCTATGCAGAAGGCAAACCCAGTAATACTTGAGCCTATCATGAAGGTTGAGGTAACTACACCTGAGGAATACATGGGTAACGTTATCGGTGGTCTTAACTCTCGTCGTGGACGTATCGAGAGCATGGAAGACATAAGCGGTGGTAAGATGATTAAAGCATTTGTTCCACTTGCAGAAATGTTTGGATATGCTACAGTTCTTCGTTCAGATACACAGGGACGTGGAAACTACTCTATGTTCTTCGAGAAGTACGAGCAGGCTCCAAAGAACGTTCAGGAAAATGTTATTGCAAACAGAACAAAATAGTACTTGAAAATATTTCTAATTTGAAATATAATTTTATATAGCCGAGCCCATATTGGGCATAATAAATAATAATAGTTTTTTAAGGAGGAATTACAACAATGGCTAAAGCTAAATTTGAAAGAAGTAAACCACATTGTAACATCGGTACAATTGGTCACGTTGATCATGGTAAAACAACTTTAACAGCTGCTATCACAAAGACACTTTCTGAGAGAGTAGCAGGAAACGCAGCAGTTGATTTCGAAAACATCGATAAAGCTCCAGAGGAAAGAGAAAGAGGTATCACAATCTCTACAGCTCACGTTGAGTACGAGACAGAGAAGAGACATTACGCTCACGTTGACTGCCCGGGACATGCTGACTACGTTAAGAACATGATCACAGGTGCTGCACAGATGGATGGTGCTATCCTCGTTGTTGCTGCTACTGATGGTGTTATGGCTCAGACAAAAGAGCATATCCTTTTAAGCCGTCAGGTAGGTGTACCTTATATCGTTGTATTCATGAACAAATGTGATATGGTTGACGATCCAGAGCTTCTTGAATTAGTTGAGATGGATATCAGAGACTTATTAAATGAATATGAGTTCCCAGGTGATGATACACCAATCATCCAGGGTTCAGCTCTTAAAGCTCTTGAAGATCCTTCAAGCGAGTGGGGCGACAAGATTATGGAATTAATGGATGCTGTTGATTCTTACATCCCAGATCCACAGAGAGATACAGATAAGCCTTTCTTAATGCCAGTTGAGGACGTATTCACAATCACAGGTCGTGGTACAGTTGCTACAGGTAGAGTAGAAAGAGGAACACTTCACCTTAACGATGAGGTTGAAATCCTTGGTGTTCATGAAGATGTTCGTAAGACAGTTGTAACAGGTATCGAGATGTTCAGAAAGCTTCTTGATGAGGCTCAGGCTGGAGATAACATCGGAGCACTTCTTCGTGGTATCCAGAGAACAGATATCGAAAGAGGACAGGTTATTGCTAAGCCAGGTACTGTAACATGCCATAAGAAATTTACAGCTCAGGTTTACGTATTAACAAAAGACGAAGGTGGACGTCATACTCCATTCTTCAACAACTATCGTCCACAGTTCTACTTCAGAACAACTGACGTAACAGGTGTTTGTGAGTTACCAGAAGGTACAGAGATGTGCATGCCTGGTGATAACGTAGAGATGACAGTTGAGCTCATCCACCCAATCGCTATGGAGCAGGGACTTGGTTTCGCTATCCGTGAAGGTGGTAGAACAGTAGGATCTGGAAAGGTTGCTACAATCATCGAATAATCCGCACGTTAATTACGAGAAGATTTTAGATAAGTATATGAAGTCCAGAGAGTGCTTGCACTCTTCTGGGCTTTTTATATTTATAGTATTAATGCGGATTGGAGGTAAGTATGAAAAAAATAGCTATATTTTTCCCAGGAATAGGTTACCATTGTGATAAACCATTGTTATATTATAGTAGAAAAATTGTGGTAGAAAATGGATATACTGAGTGTATGAATCTGGATTACAAATATGATGGAAAGGGGATACGCGGCGATGAACATAAAATGCAGGAAGCATTTGAATCACTGTATGCTCAGGCGGAGAAAATGCTTGCAAAAGTGGAATTGGATGAATATGATGATGTTTTATTTGTATCAAAAAGCGTTGGTACAATAATTTCTTCAGCGTATGCAGAAAAACACAATATAAAATGCAGACAGATTTTATACACGCCATTGAAGCAGACATATCAATTTCAGCATGAGGATGCCGTAGCGTTTATAGGAACAAGTGATCCCTGGAGTAATACTGAAGAAGTGGTAAGACTTAGCAGAGAGCAGAATGTAACAATACATGTATATAATGAAGCAAATCATTCGCTTGAAACAACAGATATATTAGAAAGTATAAAGATATTAGAAAATGTAATGAATAAAACAAAAGAATATGTATAAATAAAAAACCGATATGATATCAATTCATATCGGTTATCTTAAGTCTAGTTTTCACCATCTAAGATTTTAGCTATTATAGCGATATTTTTCTCGTATGTAGCTCTCATCTCTACAAGATGTTCTTTACCTGCATCTGTGATGTGGTAATATACACGTTTCATTTTCTTACCAACTGTCATAGAGTAGAATGTAACATCACCTTTATCTTTTAAACGATTAAGGATTGTATACATAGAGCCCTCAAGTAAAGTAAGTTCACCATTGCTTCTTCTTTTAATTTCCTGAACGAGCTGATATCCATACATATCTTCTTCTGTAAGAAGCGTTAAAAGTATAACATCAACTGAAGCTCTTTTCAGGTTCGTTACCATTGTATTCATACCTTTTATACCTGACTCTTTCTTTAGATTTTATAAACGGCAACTAAATATAGTTACCTAAACGGTATGATATCACAGATATAAGTATAAATCAATACATTTATTTAGAAAAATATGAATATAGTAAAAAATATTAAAAATGTCGATTCTTATATATTTTTTGTTTGATTTTACATATATGATGTATTATAATCACAAAGTAATATAAGGTCGGCATGTCCGGATTAGTCTAGTTAGTCAAAGGAGTTAGAACATGGGTTCAGTTCATATTCAGGAAGAGTTAGAGGACAGTCTGCATGAGGAATGCGGAGTTTTTGGAATATATGATTTTGATGGTAATGATATAGCATCAACCATATATTACGGTTTGTTTGCACTTCAGCACAGGGGACAGGAAAGCTGCGGTATAGCTGTCAGCGATACAAACGGGCCAAAGGGACAGGTATCGGTTCATAAGGGTATGGGACTTGTAAATGAAGTATTTACACAGGAAGAGCTTCAGAAGTTAAAGGGTAACATCGGTGTTGGACACACAAGATACTCTACAGCCGGAAGCAGCACAAGAGAAAATGCACAGCCATTGGTACTTAACTATGTTAAGGGTACATTGGGACTTGCACACAATGGAAATCTGATAAATGCACTTGAGCTTAGAAAAGAACTTGAGTACACGGGAGCTATTTTTCAGACAACCATTGATTCTGAGGTTATAGCATACCACATTGCCAGAGAGAGGATAAAGACACCTACTGTAGAAGCTGCTGTTAAAAATGCAATGAAGAAGATAAAAGGTGCTTATTCGCTTATTGTAATGAGTCCGAGAAAGCTTATCGGGGCAAGGGATCCGTTTGGATTTAAACCACTCTGTATAGGAAAGAGAGATAATGCATATATACTGGCATCAGAGACCTGTGCACTTGATACTATCGGTGCAGAATTTGTAAGAGACGTGCTTCCGGGTGAAATAGTTACCATAAATGAAGAAGGAATACAGTCAGATACCAGTCTGTGCCTGCCAAAGGAGAAGGAAGCAAGATGTATATTTGAATATATATATTTCTCAAGACCGGACAGTATAATAGATGGAGTATCAGTGTATCATTCAAGAATAATGGCAGGAAGATATCTTGCAAAAGATCATCCTGTGGAAGCTGATGTCGTAGTCGGAGTACCTGAATCAGGAAATGCGGCAGCACTTGGATATTCACTGGAGTCCGGCATACCATATGGTACGGCATTTGTAAAGAACGGTTATGTAGGAAGAACATTTATAAAACCAAAGCAGAGTAACAGAGAGTCAAGTGTTCGTGTTAAACTTAATGTTTTAAAGGAAGCAGTTGCAGGAAAAAGAGTAATAATGATTGATGATTCTATAGTGAGAGGAACTACCAGTGACAGAATTGTCGGAATGTTGAAAGAGGCAGGTGCGACAGAAGTACATGTGAGGATAAGTTCGCCACCGTTTATCAGTGAGTGCTATTTTGGAACTGACATTCCATCAAAAGAACAGCTTATCGCACATAACAGAACTGTAGAAGACATTAGAAAGATTATAGGAGCAGACTCACTCGGCTATCTTGAAATAAACAGATTATCCGAGATGGTAAACGGACTTCCGATATGTACGGGATGCTTTAACGGAAAATATCCGTTAGAGCCACCGAAAGAGGATATCAGAGGTTCATACGAAAAATAAATTAAGAAAGGCATGGTAAAAACATGAGAGACAGATATCAAAGCCCATTATCAGAGAGATATGCAAGTAAGGAGATGCAGTATATTTTTTCTCCTGACAAGAAATTCAAAACATGGAGAAAACTCTGGATTGCACTTGCAGAGACAGAGAAAGAGTTAGGACTTAATATTACAGATGAACAGATAGAGGAATTAAAGGCACATGCAGATGATATTAATTATGATGTTGCAAAAGAGAGAGAAGCACTGGTAAGACATGACGTAATGTCACATGTATACGCATACGGTGTTCAGTGTCCTAAGGCAAAAGGTATTATCCATCTTGGAGCAACTTCATGTTATGTGGGTGATAATACTGATATTATCATTATGACAGAGGGATTAAAGCTTGTAAGAAAGAAACTTATAAATGTTATAAATGAGCTTGCAAAATTTGCAAATGAATATAAGGCACAGCCTACACTTGCTTTCACACATTTTCAGCCGGCACAGCCTACTACAGTGGGAAAGAGAGCTACACTGTGGATGCAGGAACTCTTAATTGATCTTGAAGACATTGATTATGTTATCGATACAATGAAGCTTCTGGGTTCAAAGGGAACTACAGGTACACAGGCAAGCTTCCTTGAATTGTTTGAGGGAGATCATGAAAAAGCACGTAAAGTGGATAAAATGATAGCTGAAAAGATGGGATTTAAAGCATGCCAGCCTGTATCAGGCCAGACTTACTCAAGAAAAGTTGACACAAGGGTATTAAATGTCCTTGCAGGAATTGCAGCAAGTGCTCATAAGTTCTCAAATGATATCAGATTATTACAGCACTTAAAAGAAGTTGAGGAGCCGTTTGAGAAGAACCAGATAGGTTCATCAGCTATGGCATATAAGAGAAATCCGATGAGAAGTGAGAGAATCGCATCCCTTGCTAATTATGTTATGGTTGATGCATTAAATCCGGCAATTACATCGGCTACACAGTGGTTCGAGAGAACACTTGACGATTCTGCCAATAAGAGAATAAGTGTTCCGGAGGCATTTCTTGCAATAGACGGTATACTTGATTTGTATCTCAATGTTGTAGATGGCCTTGTGGTATATCCTAAGGTTATCGAAAAACATATGATGGCAGAACTTCCGTTCATGGCTACAGAAAATATTATGATGGATGCTGTAAAGGCAGGTGGAGACAGACAGGAACTTCATGAGAAGATTCGTCAGCTTTCCATGGAAGCAGGAAAGAACGTTAAGCAGGAAGGAAAAGACAATAACCTCCTTGAACTTATAGCAGCAGATCCTGCATTTAACATGACAATAGACGAGCTTAAGAAATCAATGGACCCGATAAAATATGTCGGACGTTCAAAGGAACAGGTTGAGGAATTCTTAAGTGAAGTTGTAAATCCTATACTTGAGGATAACAAAGATATTCTTGGAATGACAGCTCAGATAAATGTTTAAAAAATGAGTATTATTAATTTTACTTATTAGAAAAAATGTGATATACTACTATGCGGTGATTATGTGTATAGAGTATATCACATTTTTATGTTAAAAAGAAAAACCGTAATGAAAGGATAGGTAATCTATGGTTAAAGCGATCGTTGGAGCATGCTGGGGAGACGAGGGAAAAGGTAAGATAACAGATATGTTGGGAGAATCATCTGATATTATTGTAAGATTTCAGGGTGGTTCAAATGCCGGACATACTATTATAAATGAATATGGTAAATTTGCATTACATCTGCTCCCATCAGGAGTATTTTACAATCATACTACGTCTATTATAGGAAACGGAGTGGCACTTAACATTCCATATCTTGTAAAGGAAATAAATGATATTGTAAGCAAGGGAGTACCAAAACCAAAGATTTTAGTATCTAACAGAGCACAGATACTTATGCCATATCATATATTATTTGACCAGTATGAAGAGGAAAGACTTGGTAAAAAGTCTTTTGGTTCTACTAAGTCAGGTATAGCTCCTTTCTATTCAGATAAATATGCAAAGATAGGATTCCAGGTGTCAGAGCTTTTTGATGATGCCGTATTGGAGGAAAAAGTTGATAGAATATGCGAGATGAAGAATGTCATGCTTGAGCATATGTACCATAAGCCAAAGCTTGATCCTAAGGAACTTTTAGCTACACTTCATGAGTACAGGGATATGGTTGAGCCGTATGCATGTGATACATCTGCATTTTTACATGATGCCATAAAAGCAGGCAAAAACATTTTACTTGAGGGTCAGTTAGGTTCACTTAAAGATCCTGATTTTGGAATTTACCCAATGGTAACATCTTCATCTACACTTGCAGCATACGGTGCAATAGGTGCAGGTATTCCGCCATATGAGATTAAAGAAATCATCACAGTCGTTAAAGCATATTCAAGTGCCGTAGGTGCCGGTGAATTCGTAAGTGAGATATTCGGTGACGAGGCAGATGAACTTAGAAAACGTGGTGGAGACGGTGGCGAGTTTGGTGCTACTACAGGTCGTCCTAGGAGAATGGGATGGTTCGACTGCGTAGCTTCAAGATATGGATGCAAGATTCAGGGAGCAACACAGGTTGCACTTACAGTTCTTGATGTTCTCGGATATCTTGATGAGATACCGGTATGTGTAGGATATGAAATTGATGGTAAGGTAAGAAAAGATTTCCCTACAACTGTAGAGCTTGCAAAGGCAAAACCTGTTTATGAAGTACTTCCGGGCTGGAAAACAGAAATCAGAGGAATCAAGAAATATGAAGATCTTCCTGAAAACTGTAGAAAATACATTGAATTTATAGAGAAAGAGCTTGAAGTTCCGGTTAAAATGGTATCAAACGGACCTGAAAGACATGAGATTATATACAGATAATGAAGTTTAATAAGTATTTCGACCACACAATATTAAAAGCTGATGCCACGGCAGAACAGGTTGAAAAGGTATGCAGGGAGGCAATAGAGTATGATTTTGCCTCCGTATGTGTAAATCAGTACAGGACAAAGATGGTAGCGGATATTTTAAGGGACACGGACGTTAAAGTATGTACTGTAGTCGGATTTCCTCTTGGTGCTGTATCGACTGCCGTGAAGAAATACGAAGCAGAATGTGCGATGAATGATGGAGCAGATGAGATAGACATGGTCATAAATATAGGTGTTTTAAAGGACGGAGATTATGATTATGTGTTATCTGATATAAAAGGTGTCAGGGAAACTTGCACAGATATAACCCTTAAGGTTATAATAGAGACCTGTCTTCTGAATGATGAAGAGAAGAGACAGGCATGTGTGCTTGCAGAAAAAGCGGGAGCTGATTTTGTAAAGACATCTACCGGATTTAGCACAGGTGGAGCAAAAACAGAAGACGTTGCCCTTATGCGGGATACTGTAGGTGACAGACTTGGGGTAAAGGCATCAGGCGGTATTCATACATATGATGAAGCAATGTCCATGATAAATGCCGGAGCTGACAGACTTGGCACCAGTGCAACATTGGATATTTTGAACAAAATGTAAACGTATTTATAATTGTTTTATATTTACTTTACCAATTAAACACCAGATATTCACAATCTTATTGTAAAGTTAAGTACATAAGAAAGGATTAGGCAGAATGCCTGTTGAATTGAATGGAGGTTTTTATATGGTAGAAATGTTTAAAAAGTTTATTAACGTGATTACTAATGCACAGTACATTTTGATAAAAGAAAAATTAAATACATACATGAAAAAAGAGGTTGAATACATCAGAAGACTTGATTTCTCGGTGGAGAGTTCAGACAGATATTACATTATGATGTACAAATGTATGAAAGATGTTCTGGTATTGGTAAAAGAAAGAGAGATAAACGGCTGCGTCGTCAGAAAGCAGACAGTTATAACTGCTGAGGAGTTCAGTGCAATTATACATAATGATTACACACTGGTTAAGGAATCAGAAAACGATGTCTTAAGAGAAATGGCATGGGGCATGGAAATTGACGGAATCAGAGTGTTAGGAATCAGAGAGTATGTAGAAGAGAGCTATCGGAGTGAAGATACTGAAGAGATATACAGCTTCATAAGATCAGAGATAAAATATACAGATATTCCTGATAACTTCTTAAAGGAAAAACTTTCATATCCGGATATAGAATCTGAGGATATGAATAGAACAGACAAAAATATAGAGTTTGAGTATCTTAAGAGAGTAAATGTACCTTTTGCGATACAGCAGACATGTTAATTTAAATAATTAAGATTCAGGTGTCAAAAGCCCCTACGGGGACTAGCCAACACCTGAATCTAATTAAATGAAAATATCCATTTTGGAAAGGCTGATAACCTGTTCCAGAATGGATATTTTTTTGCTGTTAAGCTGTTATTTATTAAGATTTTTCAAATATTTTGTAATCATTATTACTACCCATAAAAATATCGGGATGATAATTGTGCTGTATATGGCGGCAGAGAACCATCTTGAAGCCAGTGGACTGTGCATAAATGAAAGTACAAATGCAGCCACATACAATCCTACAAGTAATATTATACCGATAATAGCTAGTATCTGTTTAAATTTCTTCATATTCATAGGGCATTATTATCTCTTATTGCTTCGTTTCCAGATATGCATCTGCTCAGCATTTTTGATAAGCTCGTCCCTGAAATCAGGATGTGCTACAGAGATAATAGATTCGCATTTCTGCCATGTAGACAATCCCTTAAGATTAACTTTACCATATTCAGTAACAAGGTAGTGAATATTTGCACGGGTGTCAGTTACGATAGAACCCGGATCAAGTGTAGGAAGAATACGTGATTTAAGTTCTCCTGTCTTTGTTGTAAATGTTGAAGAGCAGCAGATAAAGCTCTTTCCGCCTTTAGAAAGATAAGCTCCAAGTACGAAATCAAGCTGTCCGCCTGCACCACTGATATTTTTGATTCCGGCAGATTCAGCATTTACCTGTCCGAATAAATCAAGGTTTACGGCATTGTTGATAGACATAAAATTGTCAAGTGCTGAGATGCTTCTTATATCATTTGTGTAATCAACCGGAGCACTCATACATTCAGGATTGTTATCAAGGTAATCATATAATTTCTTTGTACCTGCAGCAAATGCGTATGTCTGGCGGCCTTTATCTATGTTTTTCTTTGAACCGTTTATTTTGCCTGCTCTTGCAATGTCAACAAATGCATCTACATACATTTCAGTGTGAACACCGAGATCCTTTAAGTCGGATTTGGCTATAAGGGAACCTACAGCATTTGGCATACCGCCAATACCGAGCTGGAGACATGCACCGTCAGGAATTTCCTCGACGATGAGTTTTGCAACGGCCTCGTCAACCTCAGTAGCAGCACCGCCGCCACCCATTTCAGCCATGGCAGGATTATCACCTTCAACAATCATGTCTACCTTTGAAATGTGGATGCCTTCCTCAAATCCGCCAAGACATCTAGGCATATTTTCATTGACCTCAACGATAATTGTCTTTGCACGCTCGCATGCGGCAGCAAGATGTGAAGCACTAGGTCCGAAATTGAAGTATCCGTGTTCGTCCATCGGTGCAACCTGAAATACGGCAACATCCGGCGGAGTGAGAGAGTCACGGTAGTATCTTGGAAGCTCAGAGTATCTGATAGGTGAGTAAAAAGAAAATCCCTGTGCTACGGCTTTACGCTCGATACCACCCATATGCCATGAGTTCCATGTAAGATGATTGGCAGGATTGTCAATTTTAAATATTTCAGGTACCCACATAAGAATTCCACCACGGAAATTAACATCCGTAAGTTCATTCATTCTTTTGGCAATTGCCTTATCTACAGTGACAGGAGTTGTTGCAGCCCATCCGTAATCAACCCAGTCTCCGGATTTGATGACTTTAGCTGCCTCATCAGCAGTCACAAGCTTTTTTGTGTAAAGTTCTTTGTAATCCATTTTAATCCTCCATTTCTGAAACAGTTCATTGCAAGGCAAAGAATTGTCAGTTAATAGTTAGTATTTAACTTTCATTATACATCAAATGATATTTTAACATTAAAGGTATTAGTGGTCAAGATTATGTATAATATTAGCAAAATGACTGCTTAAAATGGAAGATTTTGTATGTAAAAATTAAATTTTTAAAAATATACATATGTATTTATAAAAATACCTGAAAAAGATTGATAAATATTTGACGATTTCAAATAAAAATGTTATTATTAGATTGTGATATTTTTTAGGATAAACAAAAGGATGAAAAGAGGTAATTTATGACCAGGGCTATTTATCCGGGAAGTTTTGATCCTGTTACATTAGGACATTTAGATATTATCGAACGTTCCTCAAGAGTGGTGGATGAACTTATCATAGGAGTTCTTATTAATAATAAGAAGAATCCGACATTTACTATGGAAGAGAGACTTGAGATGATACGTGAGGCAACTAAAGGACTTAAGAATGTTAAGGCATTGAGCTTTGAAGGACTTACAGTGGATTTCGCCAGACAGAATGATGCAAATCTTATTATAAGAGGTCTGAGAGCTGTTACGGATTTTGAGAGCGAGATGCAGATTGCACAGACAAATCACAGCATCATGCCCCAGATTGACACAATGTTTTTTACAACGAGTCTTGAGTATGCTTTTCTGAGTTCTACCATTGTAAAAGAAGTAGCATTTTATGGTGGAGACATATCGGGATTTGTGCCGCCTAATGTTGAAAAAATGCTTAAAAGCAAATATGCAGGAGCACATAATTAATTGGGTATGCAGGCTATTATATAGCATAACATAATACATTTTTTATTAAGGAGGAAATTTTTTATGTCAAAAAAAGTAGTTTTAGCAGGCGCTTGTCGTACAGCAATCGGTAAAATGGGTGGAGGATTAAGCACAACACCGGCACCGGTACTTGGTTCAATTGTTATTAAAGAAGCATTAAACAGAGCAGGCGTACCGGCAGATCAGGTTGATCATGTATATATGGGATGTGTTATCCAGGCAGGTTTAGGACAGAACGTTGCACGTCAGGCATCTATTAAAGCTGGTTTACCTATCGAGACACCGGCTGTTACAGTAAACGTTGTATGTGGTTCAGGTCTTAACTGTGTAAACATGGCAGCTCAGATGATTCAGGCAGGAGATGCTGATATCGTTGTTGCAGGTGGTATGGAAAACATGTCTATGGCACCATATGCTATGATGCAGGGACGTTTTGGTTACAGAATGAACAATGGCAAATTAATTGATACTATGGTAAATGATGCATTATGGGATGCTTTCAACAACTACCATATGATGATTACAGCAGAGAATGTAGCTGATCAGTGGGGACTTACAAGAGAAGAATTAGATGAGTTCGCAGCAAACAGCCAGCAGAAATGTGAAGCAGCTATTGCAGCTGGTAAATTCAAAGATGAAATCGTTCCTGTTGAGATTAAGACAAAGAAGGGTACAGTTGTATTTGATACAGATGAAGGCCCACGTCCTGGTACAACAGCAGAGTCACTCAGCAAATTAAAATGCTGTAGTGGAAAAGAAGGCGGAGTTGTTACAGCAGGTAACGCTTCTGGTATTAATGACGGAGCTGCAGCTATCGTTGTTATGAGCGAAGAGAAAGCTAAAGAATTAGGTGTTAAGCCTATGGCAACATTTGTAGCAGGAGCACTTGGCGGAGTTGATCCTTCAATCATGGGTGTAGGACCTGTTGCATCAACAAAGAAAGTATTAGCTAAGACTGGTCTTACAGTAGATGATATGGATCTTATCGAGGCAAATGAGGCATTCGCTGCACAGTCAGTAGCAGTAGGAAAAGATCTTGGATTTGACCTTAGCAAGTTAAACGTAAACGGTGGAGCTATCGCACTCGGACATCCGGTTGGAGCTTCAGGCTGCCGTATCCTTGTTACATTATTACACGAGATGCAGAAGAGAGACGCTAAGAAGGGTCTTGCAACACTTTGTATCGGTGGTGGAATGGGCTGCTCAACAATCGTTGAAAGAGACTAATTATTCAGATTGTGCATCACTCACATGTTTGTGGGTGATGTGCAGTTTTGCTTAAATAAACATTTGGAAGGAGAAACATGATGGAATTTGTAACATATGAAGTAGAAGGACAGGTTGGAATCATTACAATTAATCGTCCTAAGGCTTTAAATGCATTAAACAGTGCAGTTCTTGAAGAGCTTGACAAAACATTTGATGCAGTTGATGTAAATGAAATCAGAGCACTTATTCTTACAGGAGCAGGTGAGAAATCATTTGTAGCCGGAGCAGATATAGGTGAGATGAGCACACTTACAAAGGCTGAAGGTGAAGCTTTCGGTAAAAAGGGAAATGATGTTTTCCGTAAAATTGAGACATTTCCTATTCCTGTAATAGCAGCAGTAAACGGATTCGCACTTGGTGGTGGATGCGAGATATCAATGAGCTGTGATATCAGAATCTGTTCTGATAATGCAGTATTCGGACAGCCTGAAGTAGGTCTTGGAATCACACCTGGATTTGGTGGAACACAGAGACTTGCAAGAGTTGTTGGTGTCGGAATGGCTAAACAGATGATATATACAGCAAGAAATATCAAAGCTGATGAAGCTTACAGAATCGGACTTGTAAATGCCGTATATACACAGGAAGAACTTATGGATGCAGCTAAGAAGCTTGCTTCTACAATAGCTAAGAATGCACCTATAGCAGTTCGTAACTGCAAAAAAGCTATCAATGATGGTTTACAGGTAGATATGGATCAGGCAATCGTTATCGAAGAGAAATTATTCGGTGACTGCTTCGAGACAGAAGATCAGAAAGCTGGAATGGGTAACTTCCTTGAGAAAGATAAAGAGAAGAAATTAAAAGTAGTTCCTTTCCAGAACAAATAATCACGTTAAAAAATAATAAATATATATTTATAGGAGGACTAAAATGAAGGTAGGTATTATTGGAGCCGGAACAATGGGACAGGGCATTGCTAAAGCATTTGCTCAGGTAGACGGATATGAAGTAGCTCTTTGCGATATCAAGCAGGAGTGGGCTGAAGGCGGTAAGGACAAGATTGCAAAAGGATATGCAAGACTTGTTGAAAAAGGCAAAATGACACAGGATAAGGTAGATGGAATACTTAACAGCATCACTCCTGGTCTTAAAGAAGATCTTTGTGCTGATTGTGATTTAATCGTAGAGGCAGCATTCGAAGATATGAACGTTAAGAAGACAACATTTGCTGAGTTAGATAAGATTGCTAAGCCTGAGTGTATTTTCGCTTCTAACACATCAAGCCTTTCAATCACAGAGATTGGTAATGGCCTTACACGTCCTATGATTGGTATGCATTTCTTCAACCCTGCTGATCGTATGAAATTAGTAGAGGTAATCGCAGGCGTTAATACACCTGATGAGACAGTTGCTAAGATTGTTAAGATCGCAGAAGAAATCGGAAAGACACCTGTACAGGTAAATGAAGCAGCAGGATTTGTTGTAAACCGTATCTTAATTCCTATGATTAACGAAGCAGCATTCATCAAGATGGAAGGTGTTTCTGATATTGCAGGTATCGATGCAGCTATGAAGCTTGGTGCTAACCATCCAATGGGACCACTTGAGTTAGGTGATTTCATCGGTTTAGATATCTGTCTTGCAATCATGGATGTTCTTTACAATGAGACAGGTGACAGCAAGTACCGTGCTTGCCCATTGATTCGTAAGATGGTTCGTGGTGGTAATCTTGGATGCAAGAGCGGCAAAGGATTCTATGTATACAATGCCGATCGTACAAAGACACCGGTAGATGCTCAGTAATTCAGGGCATAACAATTTTTGTAGGAGGAAATTAAAAAATGGATTTCACTTTAAGTAAAAAACATGAAATGGCAAGATCTCTTTTTAAAGAGTTTGCTGAGACAGAAGTTAAACCTTATGCACAGGAAACAGATGAAACAGAGCAGTTCCCTGCAGAGACAGTTGCTAAAATGCAGAAATACGGTTTCATGGGTATTCCAATCGAGAAAGAGTTCGGTGGACAGGGTTGTGATCCTTTAACATATGTAATGTGTGTTGAGGAGCTTTCAAAGGTTTGTGCTACAACAGGTGTTGTTGTATCAGCTCATACATCACTTTGTGCTGATCCTATTCAGACATATGGTACACCTGCACAGAAAGAAAAATATTTAGTACCACTTGCTAAGGGCGAGAAGCTTGGTGCTTTCGGTCTTACTGAGCCGGGTGCAGGAACAGATGCACAGGGTGTTCAGACAAAAGCTGTATTAGACGGAGATGAGTGGGTATTAAACGGATCTAAATGCTTTATCACAAACGGTAAAGTTGCAGATATCTACATTATCATTGCTTACACAGATATTGTTGAAGACAAGAGAGGAAGAAAGCAGAAGAAGTTCTCAGCATTTATAGTTGAGAAGGGAACACCTGGATTCTCATTCGGAACAAAAGAGAAGAAGATGGGTATCCGTGGTTCATCAACATATGAGTTAATATTTGAGGACTGCAGAATTCCAAAGGATAACCTTTTAGGTGCAAGAGGAAAAGGTTTCCCAATCGCAATGCATACACTTGATGGTGGACGTATTGGTATCGCTGCACAGGCACTTGGTATCGCTGAAGGTGCTTTAGAGCGTACAGTAGAATATACAAAAGAAAGAAAACAGTTTGGACGTTCAATTTCTGCACAGCAGAATACACAGTTCCAGCTTGCTGACATGGCTACAAAGATTGAAGCAGCTAAGATGTTAGTATACAAGGCTGCTATGAAGAAGGCACAGTATCAGGCTGACCATAAGACTTCTTATTCAGTAGAGGCAGCTATGGCTAAACTTTACGCAGCAGAGGTTGCTATGGAAGTTACAACAAAGGCTGTTCAGTTACACGGTGGATACGGCTACATAAGAGAATACGATGTAGAGCGTATGATGCGTGATGCTAAGATTACTGAGATTTACGAAGGAACAAGTGAAGTTCAGAGAATGGTTATCTCAGGAAATCTCTTGAAATAATTAAAATTTAAATAAAAAAGATTAAGGAGTGAATATACCGTGAAAATCGTTGTTTGTATTAAACAGGTACCTGATACTAAGGGCGGAGTTAAGTTCAACCCTGATGGTACACTTGACAGAGCTGCAATGTTAACAATCATGAATCCGGATGATAAAGCAGGACTTGAAGCAGCACTTAGATTAAAAGATGAGTATGGTGCAGAAGTTACAGTAGTTACAATGGGTCTTCCAAAGGCTGAAGAAGTTCTTCGTGAAGCTATGGCTATGGGTGCTGACAAGGGAATCCTTGTAACAGACAGAGTTTTAGGTGGAGCAGATACATGGGCAACATCTACAACAATAGCAGGAGCAATCAGAAATCTTGATTATGATCTTATCATAACAGGTCGTCAGGCTATTGATGGAGATACAGCTCAGGTTGGACCACAGATTTCAGAACATCTTGGAATTCCTGTAATCTCTTATGCACAGGATATTAAGGTAGAAGGCGATTATGTAATCGTAAATCGTCAGTATGAAGACAGACATCATATATTAAAAGCAAAGATGCCATGCCTTGTAACAGCTCTTTCAGAATTAAATGTTCCACGTTATATGACACCGGGTGGAATTTTTGATGCTTATGATGCTGACATTACAGTTTGGGGAAGAAAAGATCTTAAAGATGTTGATGATTCAGATCTTGGTCTTGCAGGTTCTCCAACAAAGATTGCTAAGGCATCTGATAAGGTCAGAAAAGGCGCAGGAGAAAAAGTTGCCCTTGAAACAGACGAAGCAGTTGATTATATCATGGGCAAATTATTAGAAAAACACGTAATATAATTTGGAAGGAAGAGTGGTGACAGTAATGAATTTAGAGGAATATAAAGGCGTATTTGTCTTTGCTCAGCAGGTTGACAATGAAATCAGCAGTATTGCATTCGAGTTACTCGGAAAAGCAAAAGAGTTAGCAGGCAAATTAGACACACAGGTTACAGCAGTATTAATCGGTTCCGGAGTTAAAGGACTTACAGACCAGTTAGCAGAGTACGGTGCAGACAGAGTTATCGTTGTAGATGATCCTGAATTAAAAGATTACAGAACAGAGCCATATGCACATGCACTTGCATCTGTTATAAATGAGTACAAGCCTGAGATCATGCTTGTAGGTGCTACTGCAATCGGTAGAGATTTAGGACCTAGAGTATCAGCAAGAGTTAAGACAGGTCTTACAGCAGACTGTACAGTTCTTGAGATTGGTGATTTCCCAATTAATGCAATTCCTGGAAAAGAGCAGAAGCACAATCAGCTTCTTATGACTCGTCCTGCATTTGGTGGAAACACAATAGCAACAATCGCTTGCCCTGATAACCGTCCACAGATGGCAACAGTTCGTGCTGGTGTTATGCAGAAGATTGATCCTATCAAGGGTGCTAAGGCAGAAGTTATCGAGTACAATCCTGGATTCGTACCTGATAACAAGTATGTAGAGATTCTTGATATCGTTAAGGAAGTAACTGATGTAGTTGATATCATGGATGCAAAGATTCTTGTATCTGGTGGTAGAGGTGTTGGAAGTGCAGAAAACTTCAAATTGTTAGATGACCTTGCAGAAGCTTTAGGTGGAACAGTAAGCTGTTCTCGTGCCGTTGTAGATAATGGCTGGAAACCTAAGGAATTACAGGTTGGACAGACAGGTAAGACAGTTCGTCCACAGGTATATTTTGCAATCGGTATTTCTGGTGCTATTCAGCATACAGCAGGTATGGAAGAGTCAGACATCATAATAGCAATCAACAAAGATGAGACAGCTCCTATCTTTGATGTAGCAGATTATGGTATAGTTGGAGATTTAAATAAGATTGTTCCGCTTTTGACAGAAAAGATTAAAGAGGCAACACAGAAATAAAAGCAAAAGTTATGGCGGTCATCATATAATATGATGGTCGCCATTTGTGTATTATAGATAATAATGATTTATTCACTTTAGGGCAATAGAACTGCCCAGAAATGAGGATTAGTATGATAACAAACGATGCAACAGTATTAAGAATAAAACATGAAGTGCTTTATCAGGTTGCAAAGCTTACGTTCGAGGGAAAACTCGATGCTGAAAAAGAACAGATTCCGTACAAAATGATACCGGGACCACAGGCTCAGTTCAGATGTTGTATATACAAAGAGAGAGAGATTATCAGACAGCGTATAAATCTTGCGGAAGGAAAAAATCCGGATGGAACGGAAGGCGGAAATATTATCCAGGTCATGTCAGCAGCATGCGAAGGATGTACAATAGCAAGATATGTGGTAACAGATAACTGTCGTAAATGTATGGGTAAAGCATGTCAGCATGCATGTAAATTTGGTGCTATATCTATGGGACATGACCGTTCATACATTGATCCGGCAAAATGTAAAGAGTGTGGAATGTGTGCCAAAGCCTGTCCATACAACGCAATTGCAGATCTTGTAAGACCATGTAAGAAGAATTGTCCGGTAGATGCTATTACTATGGACGAGAATGCAATATGCGTTATAGATGAAGAAAAATGTATCAAATGTGGTGCATGTATACATAGCTGTCCATTTGGTGCCATAGGCTCAAAGACAGATATTGTTCATGTAATAAATGCAATAAAATCAGGTAAAAAGGTAATCGGTATGATTGCACCTGCAGCAGAAGGTCAGTTTGGAACAGATATTACAATGGCAAGCTGGAAGACAGCTCTTAAGAAAGCAGGATTTGCAGGAATGATAGAAGTAGGTCTTGGTGGAGACATGACAGCAGCAGCAGAGGCAGCAGAGTGGGCTGAAGCTTACAAAGAGGGCAAGAAGATGACAACATCATGTTGTCCGGCTTTCGTTAATATGATAAAGATTCATTTTCCGGAAGTACTTGACAATATGTCAACCACAATTTCTCCTATGTGTGCTGTATCGAGAATGGTTAAGGCACAGGATCCTGATGCAGTAACTGTATTTATCGGACCATGTATAGCTAAGAAGAGCGAAGCACATGACCATGAAATAACAGGAAATGCAGATTATGTTCTGACATTTGGAGAGATAAGATCGTTATTAAAGGCAAAATCAATAGAGCTTGAACCGGAAGAAAATACATTACAGGAAGCAAGTGTATACGGTAAGAGATTTGGTAATGGCGGCGGCGTAACGGCTGCAGTTGTTGAAAGTCTCAAAGAATCAGGCGAAAATACAGATATCAAGGTTACTACATGTAGTGGTGCAGCAGAGTGTAAGAAAGCACTTATGATGCTCAAATTGGGCAGATTCCAGGATGATTTTATAGAGGGAATGGTCTGTACAGGAGGCTGTGTAGGCGGTCCAAGTAAACATAAGGGTGAACTTGAAGCAAAGAAAGCAAGAGATGTACTTATCGCAGAGGCTGATGGAAGAACAATTAATGATAACCTTTGCAATTACGATATGGATTCATTCTCAATGCACAGATAATATTTATACTGTTTGTGAAACAAAAAAAGAGAGCAGCAGAGATGCTGCTCTCAAAAAAAGGGGAGGATAAGTATTCTAACTTTCTTTTGTATCAGCTTTAATAGCCTGATAAAAGTATGAACAGATAAAAAGATTTATATACAGAAAATTGAAAAAAATATGTAATTTGTATAAAAAAGTTTGAAAAAACAGATGAAATAGTATATACTGTTTTTTAGTCATACAAATATATAACTAAGGAAGGAATAAAGAGATGGCAGAAAATCAGGAATTAACATTACTTGAGACATGGCGTGGAATTGCATATTCTGCAGAGAAGAGCCAGCAGGAAAGTAATCGTTTTTGGGCAAATTATTTTAATATTGAAAAAGGAATATACGAGCAGATTTTATCAAATCCTGACGAGGTAGTTACAGGAACTGTTAAGGAACTCGCAGAAAAATATAATACTGAATTATTGATTATGGTAGGTTTTCTTGATGGAATTAATGACAGCCTTGTAGAAGAAAATCCTATAGAGACTATGACAGAAGATACAGTAGTAAGTCTTAAATATGATAAAGAAATGCTTTATAAAAACATGGTTGAGGCTAAAGCTGAGTGGTTATATACATTAGAGCAGTGGAATGACCTTATTCCGGAAGAAAGAAGAAAAGAATTATATAAGGAACAGAAGAGCTCGCATACAGTTGTAAAGGGAGCAAAAGTTGGAAGAAATGATCCGTGTCCATGTGGAAGCGGTAAAAAGTATAAATTCTGTTGCGGTAAATAATGTGATAATAGAAAGACCTTACAGGCTGTGCTTTAGTCTGTAAGGTCTTTTTGTATCTATATAAATTTTATATCATATTTACCTAAGATGTTTTTGATGCTGTTGAAATCAGTCTTTTTTATATATGGGATATAGAATTTTAATTTATGAGTACAGGTAAATGAAACAATACAGCCGTTTTTTAAAACTGAGTGTGCCGTTTTGTGTATTTTATTTATAGCTGAAACAGGTATTACATCAATGTTAAAGATTCCTCTGTAAAAAAGATAGTGGTTTGTTATGATTATCTTTTTGGAAGAATAAATAATCGACTCGGGATCATTTATTTCAGCATCTGCCTGAACGAGACAATTGAGGTTACCGGTGATTTTCTTTATTTTCAGGCATGCAGGATCAAGTCCAGGTGCTACAAAGTACACAATATTTATTATAAGATAACTAAATAACAGAACTACCAGTATGAAAAGACATACACCGAAGAACACATACATTGATGAATTAAAACCGGTCTCATCTATAAAACATACGGATGTAACGGACAACAGGCCGTCGTTAGTCCAGTCAAGATTTTTAGAAAAACCGGAAATCATTTTTTTAATAAGATCATTTTGTTTCTCTAATGAAGCATTCATAGAATATCCTGATATGGTATCCTTAGGTTCTTTTATGTTATCTGAGTCAACAAGCACAAATGTACATTTGTAATCGTCAAGACTATAATAGTAGTAGCCGGCTGTTTTGCCATTTTTAATGTAATCGTAACCTGTATAGTAGAGTTTATCAAACGAAGCATTGACAAACCGGACATCATCGGTGTACATTTTATCAGCATCAAGAGTATTGTCAAGCTGCTTTGGGTGAAGAATGTCACCAAATGGGATATTAATATACATTATGACAACGATTATGGCAAGCGCTGCCGGAATGGTAAGATTTATAAGACTTATACGTCGTATTTGTTTATAAATATAATTCGAGTTCATTTTATTAATCCTTATTAGCTAAAATATAATAAGAGTATAATTTAAAACTAAAAAATAATCAACCTTGCATTTAAATAAAAAAACTGTTAGTATAACATGTAACTGTATTTGAGAAAAAGAAAAGAAAGGTCTGACAAAGGTGGAAGCATACACAGAATTTGCAAATGTATATGATATGTTCATGGATAATGTTCCGTATGAGGATTGGGGAAAATATCTTATTAGTCTTTTGAGAAAATATCGGGTAGAAGATGGACTTGTACTTGAACTTGGGTGTGGAACAGGAAATATTACCGAGATACTTGCACAGGCCGGTTACGATATGATAGGCGTGGACAATTCAGATGAAATGTTAAGTATAGCTATAGAAAAAAAGTATGAATCCGGACATGATATATTGTATCTGAATCAGGATATGCGGGAATTTGAACTGTATGGAACGGTCAGAGCCGTGGTAAGCATATGTGACAGTATGAATTATATAACAGAAAGTGATGATCTGATTCAGGTGTTCAGACTGGTAAATAATTATCTTGATATAGAGGGTATATTTATATTTGATATGAATACCATATCTAAGTATCAGCAGATGGGAGAGTCAACCATAGCTGAAAATCGTGATAATGGAAGCTTTATATGGGAAAATTATTATGATGAAGATACAAAGATAAATGAGTATGACCTTACCCTGTATATAGAAGATGAAGATGGAAAATATGACAGATATCAGGAAACACATTTGCAGCGGGGATACACTGTGGCGGATGTAAAGGAACTGATTGAGAAATCGGGAATGGAATATATAACTGCCATAGAAGCATTTACCGGAAATGAGATAACTAAAGACACAGAAAGAATGTATATAATAGCAAGAGAAAAAGGAAAGAAACCGGAGGCATAAAAATGAGTGATTATATAGTAAGAGCAACAGCAGCTAATGACCAGATAAGGGCATTTGCCATTACATCAAGGGAAATGGTGGAGAAGGCAAGACAGTTACATGAGACAAGCCCGGTTGCAACAGCAGCATTTGGAAGACTTCTTACAGGAGCGGCCATGATGGGAAGTATGATGAAAGGTGAGAAGGATATTCTCACAATAAGAATGCGCGGTGACGGGCCGATAAACGGGATAACGGTAACGGCAGATTCAGGTTCAAATGTAAAGGGATATGTTGGAAATCCAAATGTTATCATACCGCCAAACTACCTTGGTAAGCTTGATGTAGGGGCAGCCATAGGATATGGAACCATGAGTGTCACAAAGGATCTTGGCATGAAAGAACCTTATACAAGCCAGATAAACCTTACAACAAGTGAGGTGGCAGAGGACCTTACTTATTATTTTGCCGCATCTGAACAGGTTCCGTCGGCAGTTGCACTTGGAGTTCTGATGCAGAAAAATAATACAGTAAAGCAGGCAGGCGGATTTATACTTCAGCTCATGCCATTTGCAGAGGAAAAAGTAATATCATTTCTGGAAGATAAAGTAAATAAAATAAGTTCAGTTACAGACATGCTAGAGAAGGGAATGACACCTGAGGACATACTTGAAGAGGTAGTGGGAGAACTCGGATTAAAAATAAATGATAAAATTCCTACAGCTTATAAGTGCAATTGCAGCCGGGAGAGAGTTTCAAGAGCTTTGGTCAGCATAGGCAAAAAAGAGCTTAATGATATGATAAATGACGGAAAAGAGATAAATATAAACTGCAACTTCTGTAATACAAATTATGCATTTAGCGTAGCAGAGTTGAAAGAACTGTATAAGAAATGTAAATAAAGTGGGAAACGTAAAAAAAGCTATCTGAAAAGATAGCTTTTTTACAATCATTCCTGTAAAACAAAATATAACTTAATTCATAATATATCTATTATAGAAAAAAGGCACATCATGTATACACTGGGCTTGATTATAATTTTGTTACATTTGTAGCCTGTGGGCCCTTAGCTCCGTTAACAACCTCGAATTCAACCTCAGCGCCTTCGTCTAATGTCTTAAAGCCTTCCATGTTGAGTCCTGAATAGTGAACGAATACATCATTTCCCTCTTCATCAGAGATGAAGCCGTATCCTTTCTGATTGTTAAACCACTTAACTGTACCTTTCATTATAGTACCTCCGAAAAAATAAACTAGGCTGAATATAGTCTGTAAGACATCAACCTTTTGCAAGCATATCATATTAGGTATGTGATGTCAAGGTGATAGCACAATATGATTGTAAAAAATTAGTAAGGTGAAAAGCTAAAAAAGTTTTTACGGGAAGCGTAAAGGTGTTATAATATATATAGTTAGGAGGAATCAGGAATGAGCAGGAATATTTATAAAGCAGATTTACATACACATACAGTTGCCAGCGGACATGCAACAGGAACTATAGAGGAGATGGCAGATGCAGCAAAAAAGGCTGGTCTTGAGATATACGGAATAACTGACCATGCTGTGACTATGCCGGGAACATGCAGTATGGAATATTTTGAAGATATGGTCGAAAATAAAAAGCAGTTTGAGGGGATTGATGTATTATACGGTGTGGAACTTAACATAATTGATTATGATGGAACCGTTGATATGGATAACAGTATTTTAAAGAAAATGGATGTTGTGATAGCAAGCATACATGCAGGTATTGGATATGAACCGGGATATATTGATGAAAATACAGCTGCGGTAATAGGGGCCATAAGAAATCCATACATTAATATAATAGGCCATCCGGATGACGGCAATATTCCATTAAATTATTCAGCCGTAATAGAAGAAGCAATCAATAATAATACCATTATAGAGATAAATAACAATTCACTCACGCCGGGATGCTGGAGAGGTAATACCAGAGAAAATATCAGAAGAATATTAGAGCTTTGCAAAAAAAATGATTATCCGGTTTTGATTGACAGTGATGCACATTGCGTTGAAAATGTGGGACGTCATGTTGAAAGTGTGAGATTCCTTAAAGAGAATGAGTTCCCAAGAGAACTTATATTAAACTATTATCCGGAAAGATTAAAAAAGTTTTTGAATAAATATAAGTAAAAATACTGGATATCAACGCTTTAGTGTGGTAAAATACTACATAGATAAAAAGTCAGATGAATGGAGAAAATATATGACAAATAAGATTCACACAGAAGCAGTTGACGATTTATTTGATGCAATATTAACGTTAAAGGACAAAGAGGAATGTTACCGATTTTTTGAAGATATATGTACTGTTAATGAACTTTTATCCATATCCCAGAGATTTGCTGTTGCAAAAATGTTAAAGGATAAGAGAACATATCATGACATAGCTGAAAAAACGGGAGCTTCCACTGCAACGATAAGCAGGGTAAACAGATCATTGAATTATGGAAATGATGGATATGATATTGTATTTAACAGAGTAGAATAATGAGACAGATGTTTTTAACACCTGTCTCATTTATGTTATAACCGTTTATTTTATTTATCTTTATCAGAACGTCCTGTTTCACCGGAGATGGCATCTATAAGACCTTCTATCATCTGCTTTTTGACATACACATCATAGCTTAATGTACATATAAGAGAAAAAAGCTGCAGGAATTCCTGATCACGCTTTGGAGCATCTGTAAATGTAGTTTTTGAAGTCTCAAGAATATCTTTAAGTTCATCACCGAGTTTTTCAATTTCACGCTGTTCAAGCCCGCACACTTCAGTATATATATCCTCAAGGGTTAAGCCTTTTTCTTTATTAAAATATTTATCGGATATAGGAGTCAGCAGGGTTTTAATGTCATTTATTGACATAATATTTTTAAAGTAATAGATAAATACAAGCATAAGAACATGTTCTTTTGAATACTTTTTCTTTTCCGGTGGGGGTAAAAGTTTGTTCTTTGCATAGTTATTTATCATGGTCTTTGTGAGAACTTTGTCGGTTTCATATCTTTTGGAAGAATTTAAATGTTTTTCCATAAAGGTAGTTACCTGGTCCATGTATAAATCTATTGCCGGTATATCCTGTGCATTTATAAGCTGTAAATTATCCATCACAGAGTGGATTATTTTAGTTGTATCTATTGACATAATTCTAATCAGTTCCTTTCGATTCTGCCATATGGCGTACTTTGCTTGAAAGATTCGTAACTTATATTATATAGTATTTAAAACTATATGACAAGAGCAAATTTGCTGCTGTATGCTCTGCAGGTAATGAGATTAGCGTGTTGCGGTTGCGCAATCGCACCTAAATATATCCTAAATTAATAGTGACTTTTTGAGTGTGGCATAGTATAATATTAGAGAAAAATATTGACAATGAACTCCTGAAATTTATATATTAATGTGTCAAAATGGTGCTTTGCACCAGCCGGACATAATATGTGATATTGCAAGCCAGCTTGCAAATACACATATTTATGCCGGCTAATCCTCAAAGGGGATTTTGACGCACTAATAAAATAATAAAATCATTTCAGGTATTCATTACCATGTAAAAGGAGGAATTACAAATGGGAATAATGACAAGATTTAAGGATATTATGTCGGCAAACATCAATGCACTTTTAGATAAGGCAGAAAATCCGGAGAAGATGATAGATCAGTATTTGAGGAATTTAGAGAGTGATCTTGGAAAGGTAAAAGCAGAGACAGCGTCTGTCATGGCAGAAGAGCAGAGAAGCAAACGTGAGCTTGATGAGTGCAATGCTGATATTGAGAAGTTCCAGAAATATGCTGAAAAAGCAGTTATGGCAGGAAACGATTCAGATGCAAAGCAGTTCCTTGAGAAGAAGAACCAGCTTGTTGCAAAACAGGCAACACTTAAACAGGCATATGATTTATCTGCTGCAAATGCAGCTAAGATGAGACAGATGCATGATAAACTCGTAAAAGATATAAATGATTTAAATGCAAGAAAAGATTCAATTAAGGCCAAGATGGCAGTAGCGAAGGCACAGGAGAGAATAAGCAAGATAGGTTCAAGCTATACAGGAGCACAGAATAATCTCTCAGCATTTGATAGGATGGAAGCAAAGGCAAATAAGATGCTCGATGAGGCAAATGCCATGGCAGAGCTTAACACTTCATCTGAGGACAGCGATATAGAGAATCTTGCAAGTAAGTATGACACAGAGAGTGCAGCAGCAGTAGATGATGAACTTGCAGCATTAAAAGCACAGATGGGAATGGGCGGAAGTCAGCCATCTGCATCTTCGGTAGACGATGAGCTTGCAGCATTGAAAGCACAGATGGAAAATTAACAGGAGGAGTCAGATGGGATTATTTGGAAATCAGCTTGCAAATGTCATTGAGTGGAATGAACACAGAGAAGATGTGATATTTTGGAAGTGGAGCAATGATGAGATAAAAAAAGGAAGTAAACTTATTATACGTGCCGGTCAGGATGCCATATTTATGTATAATGGTAAGATTGAAGGTATATTTAAAGATGAAGGAAGCTTTGATATCGAATCACAGATAGTACCTTTTTTATCAACCTTAAAAGGATTTAAGTTCGGATTTAACAGCGGAATAAGAGCAGAAGTACTGTTTATCAATACAAAAGAATTTCTTATTAAGTGGGGAACTAAAAATGCAATAAGCATTCCTGCACCAAATCTGCCGGGCGGTATGCCAATCAGGGCATTTGGTACATTTACATGTAAGGTTGACGATTATCTTGCACTTATAGAAAAAATTGCCGGGGTAAAGAAACAGTACACTGTTGATGATGTCAAGGAGAGAGTTATCTCCATGGTTGACCAGCTTCTTATGAAATGGATAGCTAGAGAAGGAAAAGATATGTTTAACCTTCAGGCAAATTCATTTGACATAGGAAAAGGTATAAAAGATGATCTTGATATGGAAATGGTAAAGATAGGTATAACTATTACCGGATTCAATATTGAGAGTTTCAGTTATCCTGAAAGTGTCAGAAAGATGCAGGAAAGAGCCGCATCAGAAAGTATGATGGGCGATATGAATAAACATATGCAGATGGCTATGACGGAGAACATGGCAAAAGGAAATACAACATCATCTACGGCAAATGCCATGGCAGGTATGCAGATGGGAATGATGATGGGACAGCAGATGACAAATGCCATGCAGACAGCAATGAATAACATTTCATCAGGCCAGCAGCAGGCACAGTCTGGAAATGGAAGTGTACCGAACTTCTGTCCGAATTGCGGTTCAAAGACAAACGGTGCAAATTTCTGTTCTAACTGTGGCACCAAATTAGTATAAACATAAAGGAAAAGAAAAGATGAGCATATATGATACATTGAATGATATGCAGAAGGAAGCGGTTTTTCATACAGAGGGACCGCTCCTTATTTTGGCTGGAGCAGGTTCCGGCAAAACGAGAGTACTCACGCACAGAATAGCATATCTAATAGAAGAAAAAGGCGTGAATCCATGGAACATAATGGCAATAACATTTACCAATAAAGCAGCAGGTGAAATGAAAGAAAGAGTTGAAAATCTGGTAGGTTTCGGCTCGGAACAAATCTGGGTAAGTACATTTCATTCAACATGTGTGAGAATACTTAGGAGATATATAGACCGACTTGGTTATTCTAACAATTTTACCATATATGACACCGACGATCAGAAGTCGGTTATGAGAGACGTATGTAAACGATTAAATATTGATACAAAATTATACAAAGAAAGAAACATTCTTTCGCAGATATCAAAAGCAAAAGATGAATTTATGTCACCTGAGCAGTATAGCCTTGCAAATCAGGGAGACTTTAGCAAAAAGAGAATAACAGATGCGTATAAGTCATATCAGGAACAGTTAAAAAGCAATAATGCACTTGATTTTGACGATTTATTGTTTAAAACCGTTGAATTATTTACAAACAATCCGGACATATTAGAGCAGTACAGAAACAGATTCAAATATATTATGGTTGATGAGTATCAGGATACCAATACAGTGCAGTTTAAATTTATCAGTCTGCTTGCAGGTGAACATAGGAATCTCTGCGTTGTCGGTGATGATGATCAGTCAATCTATAAATTCAGAGGAGCAAATATAAAGAATATCCTGAATTTTGAGAAAGTATTTCCGGATGCGAGGGTTATAAAACTTGAGCAGAATTACAGATCTACGCAGACTATATTGAATGCTGCAAATGAGGTTATAAAAAATAACACAGAACGAAAAGATAAAAAGCTGTGGACGGATCACGGTGATGGAGAAAAGATTTCATTTAAAATGCTTGATAATGCACAGGAAGAGGCAATTCTTGTTGCGGATGAGATTGATAAATATGTAAAAGACAATCATGAATATAAGGATTGTGCATGTCTTTACAGAACAAATGCACAGTCGAGACTTCTTGAGGAAGCATTTATGAGAAAGAATATTCCATATAAAATAGTCGGCGGTGTGAACTTCTATCAGAGAAAGGAGATAAAAGATGTTCTTGCATATTTAAAGACTGTTGATAATGGAATGGATGATCTTGCGGTTAAACGAATAATAAATATTCCGAAACGTGGAATAGGTGCTACCACAATAGAAAAAATACAGACATTTGCAGACTATAACGGATGCAGTTTTTACGATGCCATAAAGGATGAATACTGCATTGCAAATATAGGACGTTCGGCTGAAAAGGTGAGGAATTTTGGAGGCTATATACAGACCCTCAGAACCAAGAAAAATTATATTTCAGTTTCAGAACTTATAGAAGAGATTCTGGAAGATACAGGATATATAGCAGAACTTAAGGCTGAAAATACAGATGAAGCCTTAGACAGAATATCGAATATAGAAGAGCTTGTATCTAAGGCTGCTGACTATGAACAGAAAGCGGAAGAACCGAATCTCAGCGGATTTTTGGAGGAAGTTGCACTGGTGGCAGATATAGACAGTCTGGATGAGAACAGCGATTATGTTGTGCTTATGACAATTCACAGCGCCAAAGGACTGGAGTTCCCGAATGTTTTCTTGTGCGGTATGGAGGACGGATTGTTTCCGGGATATATGACGATTATGTCTGATGATCCTTCCGATATGGAAGAAGAGAGACGATTGTGTTATGTTGCCATTACCCGTGCCATGGAGAAACTTCATATATCAGCGGCAAAGCAGCGTATGATTCACGGAGAGACACAATATAACAGAGTGTCAAGATTTGTAAAGGAAATCCCAAAGGAATTGCTGGATACAGGAAGAATAACGGAAAATCCGATGCGTCAGAGAATCGTGAAGCCTACACAGACATCTTCTGCAAAGCCTATATTTAAGGCTAAAGCATTTGAGGCGAATAAATTTAAAGTAAGCAAGGCAACAAACCTTGATTATACAAACGGTGACAGGGTAAAACACATAAAATTCGGTGAGGGAACTGTTGTTAACATAGCAGACGGAGGCAGAGATTATGAAGTCACTGTGAACTTTGACAAGGTCGGAGTGAAGAAGATGTTTGCTTCATTTGCAAAACTTAAAAAAATATAAAAATAGTAGTAAAAATTTTCACTATGTGATATACTAATTTATATTAATTTGGAAGGAAGGAACGTGTAAAAATGGATAGATTAGATAATTTAATAAGTCTTGAAAACAGAGAAAAACTTAATAAGTTACTTAGAAAACAGGAGAAGAAAGAAGAAAGCAAATGTAATGTGAAATGTATATTGGCTATAGTAGGTGCCGTTGTAGTGGCAGCACTTGCTATATACGGTTTATATAAGTATCTTAAGCCTGATTACATGGATGACTTTGAAGATGATTTCGAAGATGAATTTGATGACGAATTCTTCGACGAGGATGACGAATAATAACAGGTACACTATAAAGGCTGCCGCTTATAGCGACAGCTTTTTGTGTATACATTAATTACTTGAAATGGAGACTGACACGATGAAGAAAGGTAATATATACACAGGAACAGTTAGCGAGGTACAATTTCCAAACAAAGGAATTGTAGTATATACAGAGCAGACGCCGGAAGGTGTCAGTGAGAAATATAGGGTGGCTGTAAAAGGAGCAGTTCCCGGACAGGAGATAGAATTTCGACTCACGAAAAAGAGAAAAGGTAAATGTGAAGGCAGAATTATAAATGTCATAACAAAATCAGAAATTGAAAACAGGGAGGCACCCTGTCCACAGTACGGAAAATGTGGCGGATGCTGTTATCAACAGCTAGGATATGAGGAGCAGTTAAGACTCAAATCTGATATTGTGAAAAAGCTTGTTGACGGTGTTGTAAGTGATTATGAATATGAGGGAATAATAGCAAGTCCGGATGAATTTGGCTACAGAAACAAAATGGAATATTCTTTTGGAGATGAGTTTAAGGATGGTCCTCTTGCACTCGGACTGCATAAAAAGGACAGCTTTTATGATATCGTTACTACAGACGAGTGTATGATTGTAAATCAGGATTATAACGAAGTTCTGAAGGCTGTTATCGGATTTTTTAAAGGCATGAATCTGGAATATTTTCACAAGATAACCCACAAGGGATATCTGAGACATCTGTTGGTAAGACGTGCTGCCACAACAGGAGAGATGATAGTTAATCTGGTTACAACGACTCAGGAGAATGTGGATTTGTCCCCGCTTGTTGAGACATTATTAAATCTTAAGCTTCAGGGAAAAATAGTTGGAATATCCCACATATTCAATGATGAGGTATCTGATGCTGTTAAATGTGACAGAATGGAGCAGTTGTACGGACGTGATTATATAAATGAGGAGATATTGGGACTGAAATTTAAGGTGTCAACATTTTCATTTTTCCAGACGAACTCATATGGAGCGGAGAAATTGTATGGAAAAGTAAGGGAATATATAGGTGACACTAACAATAAGGTAGTGTTTGACCTGTATAGTGGAACAGGAACAATAGCACAGATGATGGCACCGGTGGCAGAACGCGTGGTAGGTGTTGAGATAGTAAAAGAAGCTGTAGAGGCAGCGAAGGAAAATGCAAAGTTAAATAATCTTGACAATTGCAGCTTTATTGCGGGAGATGTGCTTAAGGTACTTGATGAGATAGAAGAAAAGCCGGACCTTATCATACTCGACCCGCCGCGTGACGGAATACATCCTAAGGCATTACAGAAAATTATCGATTATGGCGTAAATAAGATGGTGTATGTTTCATGTAAGCCGACAAGCCTTGCAAGAGATCTCGTTGTGTTACAGGAGAGAGGATATAAGGTTGAAAAGGTGTGTGCGGTGGATATGTTCCCGCAGACGGCAAATGTGGAGACGGTTGTTCTTTTGTCCCAACAAAAGCCGGATGACACGATAGAGATCGACTTAGACTTGGACGAGCTGGATGCCACCAGTGCCGAGTTGAAAGCAACCTATCAGGAAATCAAGGATTATGTGCTGAAAGAATCTGGCTTGAAGGTTTCAAGTTTATATATTTCTCAGGTAAAACGCAAATGTGGAATTGAAGTGGGAGAAAACTATAATCTTCCAAAATCAGAAAATGCAAGAGTTCCACAATGCCCGAAAGAGAAAGAAGATGCTATCAAGGCTGCCCTGAAATATTTTGCGATGATCTAAGGACATCGCTGATTTCAAGGAGGAATAACACATGAAAAGTACATTTGAAAAAATGGGTGGAACCTACACACTTGGCGCAGACGGAATTTACTATCCGAATCTTGTCAGTACAGATGAAGAACCGCATTATGGGAAATATGGAATGAT